>Ga0308165_1000880_pt1 | contig 46604 bp, 45 predicted proteins | sample PhyWR2_FD_201032 | JGI IMG/M metagenome (GOLD analysis project Ga0308165, IMG submission 201032) | Phyllosphere microbial communities from UC Gill Tract Community Farm, Albany, California, United States - DLSLW.R2 | ecosystem: Host-associated > Plants > Phyllosphere > Unclassified | place: USA... | reverse complement strand
CCGCCATGGCCTCCGAAGAGATGGACAGCATCTACCTGGTGCCCAACCGCTACCCGCAAGGCGAATACCTGCTGATGTTTGACCCGCTCGACGGCTCGTCCAACATCGACGTGAACGTGTCCATCGGCACCATCTTCAGCGTGCTCAAAAAGCCCGAAGGCCATCCTGGCGTGACCGAAGACGACTTCCTGCAGGCAGGCGCCCAGCAAGTGGCCGCCGGCTACTGCGTCTACGGCCCACAAACCACGCTGGTGCTGACCTTTGGTGACGGCGTCGCCATGTTCACCCTGGACCGCGAGCAAGGCAGCTTTGTGCTGACCCAGGAGAACGTGCGCATTCCCGAAGACACCAAGGAATTCGCGATCAACATGAGCAACATGCGCCACTGGGATGCCCCCGTCAAGCGCTATGTGGACGAATGCCTGGCCGGTGTGGAAGGCCCCCGCAACAAGGACTTCAACATGCGCTGGATCGCCTCGATGGTCGCCGACGTACACCGCATCCTCACCCGTGGCGGCGTCTTCATGTACCCCTGGGACAAGCGCGAACCCAACAAGCCCGGCAAGCTGCGCCTGATGTACGAAGCCAACCCCATGAGCTGGCTGGTAGAACAAGCCGGCGGCGCCGCCACCAACGGCCGCGAACGCATCCTCGACATCAAGCCCACCAAGCTGCACGAGCGCGTCAGCGTGGTCCTGGGCTCGAAGAACGAGGTCGAGCGCATCACCCGCTACCACACGGAAGCATAAATTCCGCAATTTGGTCTGAGAGCCAAAATTTCACGCTATAATTTCTCTCTAACGCCGGTGTAGCTCAGTCGGTAGAGCAGCTCATTCGTAATGAGAAGGTCGGGTGTTCGATTCATCTCTCCGGCACCAAGTCAGTAAAAAGCTCGCTATCTTTTGGATAGCGGGCTTTTTCGTTTTTGATCGACATAAATCTCTGCCCCCCCGCTACTCATTCCCTTGCGACAGTCTGCATTCGGCTCCAGCGGATGGACATTTCCATTCTGCCTAACCCTATGCCCCTCAGAGTAGCTCGTAAACGAGCAAGGGCAATTGCGCTCGCGATTTGCCGCCATGATCAGAGAAAGCTCTCTGATACTCCCAAATCAAAAATCAAACTCTCGATTCGGACCTTGCGCCACATCGCCCCAGATCCTGTTCGGTAGTTCATGGCGGCTGAAAAACACCAGATGATAAAGTGGCCGATTTCCTTCATCACGGACAAGCGGCATACGGTTACTGATCAGAAAACCCAGTTGCGTAACAAGCCCACACCAATAGTCAAAAAATGCCTCATCAGCATCGCCTCGCACGAAGGCGAGAGGATCAACATGCTCGCGCCAACCAGGCGCCGCATCGTCAAATCGGGCGCGCTCAGGGTTGTACTCCATCAAGATGTTACGTCGCAAATCCATCGTGCTGAAATGGACCGCAAAGTCGACATAGGGCAGGCGGGCAAGCTTCTCAATAACGTTAAACGAAAGGTACTGAAGGTTGTAAGGGTCAAGATATGCAAGGCACAGAGCCTTTTTGGGAATTTGCCTGAGCACTTGGTCTACAGTGGATTCAGCCGCACCGGGGAACGCAATTGCTGGCGCGCCCATACCCCGTAAACGCTCTGCACAAGCGGCTGCACGACAAGGGTCAAGATCACCAACAAGACACGAGGTGAAAGCAACATCGTCTCTCAGCGAATGCTGCCATGCAACCTGAGCACCGCCGGGGCGGGTCATCGTCTCGCCTTTGACCTGGATACGCCCAGGGCCACAAAACAGATCGACATACACACGTTGCTTGAACTTCTCTCTTGCACGCCGCGTACCCTCTACATACTTCGCCAAGAAAGTGTGCTTCATCTCGGGAACCCAGCGTCCGACACCCTCACTGGCCCGTCCAAGTTCAATTGGGAGATGAGGCATGGGGTCTACGTCTTGGACTAGGCGAAAGCTCATTGTGCAAGCCCCCCTTGAGGTTTGAATAACGCCCCCTGCCGGTTGCGCTCGATCCAATCAGTGTCACACATGTATCTCGCGCGCCGCCGAACGGTACCATCCACAGCTCGAATGACAATGTCCTTCTCACCAGACAACTTCTCCAAAACATCTTTGTACATGCCAGAGGTGCCCGGCGAGGTGTTGCAAGTCGATGCGTATAACTGTCCGACCTGTACAGGCTGTCGCCGCCCGTAAATGTTGTCAGCCAGCTGCTGGGAAAGCGCCTCATACGACAACCGATGCGCCTCATCGTCAAAAAGAAATCCGCCGGTGAACTCCTGTCTAAAACCCATCATGTGCGTGGCAAGCATATCGAGGCCTGGACCGCCGTAGTGGATAGAGTGATTCTGGTGCATCCAGTGCACCTGCTTCATAACGTCCTGCGCGCGAGGATGCCGAGAGAGATGCACCAACCAGTATTCACCCTGACCACTGCCTTCCCCGCGAATAAAGAATGGCGTGAAATACTCAGCTCCACATCCTTTCACTAGAGCCTGATAGAGCGCCGCTTGAATGAAGCGCCGCCAATCGGCAGAGTCTTCCTCTTTAATCTGCTCGACCGTTCTGCCACCCAACGCTGTACGAATATCGATGGCCAATTTGTCTGAGACCTGGTCGGTAAACTTGTCGTTGGTGTACGTTGCGAAGGCCGAGACGTGGAAAGTCAAGACAACCTCGCTGCCTGGCAGTTCTGCAAATATCTTTTGAATCAACGGCGCCGGCACGTCGCTATAGCCGTACTGGTCCAGAAAGAAAAGCGCAGTGTTTGCGCGAGGCGTATGATCTCTGACCAGTTGCAACGCCGCGGATGACGCCGAAACAAAATCGTTGTGAATGATGTGAATGGAGCGACCGACTGCATCGCCGTACCCGCGCTCCTGCAGGACCTTCTTCAGATGGGACAGTGCCCGCGCGTCCTTGTCGATGAACACATATCTGACATCCAAATCTAGCGGTTTAGTCCTTTTGGCATTAATCAGTAAGCGCGCCTCCTCTACAGCGGCTAGCATTCGCAGAGGCGAACCCATAACCTCCTGGTTTCGCCCCTTAAGCGTATATAGCCCGCCGCCGCAAAAACCGTCAATCAACGTAATTCGAAGCCGCTCCCTGCCGCGGGCATTAAGCGTTCGCTGCTCGAAGTATCGAATCAGGTAACCGACAAGCACCTCGTGCTTGGTGACACTATGCGGATCGATCTCAGCCGGACCGTTCCCCCAATCGTAGTGACTCTGTGTCAAGAGCTAGCCTTTCTTCGGTGTGAATCGATGCTAAACCTAATTCTCGATGTTGGGAAACTGATCCCAATGACGGCCGCCCAAAGTGCGGCCAGCCTTACCCTTGCCGACTGCGGCCAATTTAATCTCTGAACCGTCGCGTCTGACGATGTGAATCGGTGTCCGCCCTGTCACCACGCCCGATGACTGGTCGAGGGGTGCCCAATGCCCCCATTGCTTAAAGTGAAACGCTACACCAGCTTCGTTGCATTGCATGCGAAGGTCATCTGGCCACTGCGGCTCCATGGGACGGGAACCCGGCCCTGATTCTCCGCCAGCGATGACCCAATCTACCCGCGTACCGGACTTGCCCACCTGCAGCCACGGGCGCAAGTCCAGCGGCCCGAGCAGTGGCTCGCACGATAGGAACCGCACTGCAGGCGTGTCAAATTCCAGAAGGTACTTCAGACGCTTGCCAGCAGCATCTTGGTTCTCGACGGTGGCCCCAAGCCAGACATTAGAAGGAAACTCGTAGCCCTTCGGCAACTGCTTTCGCACCAAGTGAATACGTTTGGTCAGCATTAGCCAGTCAAGATGGGGGGTGGCCGCTATAAGCTCCAATAAACGAAGGCGATGAGGAACCAGATCTTTACGATTCTCAAAAACATCCGCCATGGAAGCACAAAACACACGCCGCCTAGTATTGCTCTCCTTCGCTGCGCGATCCCACTTAAGCGGCTCTTTCCAGTGAGCATCGCTAAAAAAGCGGCGCTCCGACTTTGCACCCCAGACATCTTTCCCAAGTCGTTTAGCCCAGGTCTCGGCGTAGCAATGGTCACAAGCATCGGACACGCGCACGCAACCCCACCATGGATTAAAGGTATGGTGCGTCCATTCGATGCGGGTGTCTTTTCCCATGAGTAGTCTTTCAGCGCAATGCGTATGAGTACTGTTTATTTAAACAGTACTTATCTACTATACGCCATGAATCAGCCTAGCGGTGGCGAGATCGTATGACACGCTTGTGATCGACCCGTCAAGAATGCATTGCACGGCCTCATCGATCACATGCAGCGGCACCAGAAACCACTCCCGTGGTTTAACCGGATTTCCAAACCGATCCTCTATCGTCAGGTCCAGCTGAGCGGCGCCAAACAGGCGATGAAAGATGCTCTCCAGCCTCGTGCGGTTCAGATTGTGCAACTTATAGGTTGCGACTATGTCGACGTCGGCCAGCAGGTAGGTGGCATCCTTGTCGGCGGCGGCGATGCGAGTCTCTACCTTGCCACCGGTCACCCCAATCTTGTGGATCAACTCGCGGTTCTCGGCCACGAACGGATGACTGGACCTGCTGCGTAGCACGTAGATCGTGCCGGACTCGATGTCGTCGGTCTCGGCTTCGCCGCCGAACAGAGGGCCCATATCGGGGTCGGAGAGACGCCGACCTGTCTCGTCCTTGTAGAGCGCCCGCTGTAGCGAGCGGCGTAGCAGGTTGCTCTCAGTGCCGTTAGCGTAGATCACGCGCAAGCGCGCATCGCTCTCGCCGTTCGGGGCCTTGATCGTGTCGCCGACCTCGGCCACGTACGCAAGTTGGCCGCCCACGATGAAGTAGTTGCCATTGAAGACGCTGGCATCGCGACCAAAAGGAAGGGCTTTGCGAACGCCGGATTTCAGCTCACGCTCCACCTGCTCAAACAAGGGTTGGAAACGTTCGAAGTCCTCGCACGGCGTGCGGTCTGCCACCTCTTCAGCCGCGCGTTTCTCTACACTGGATCTGACGTGGCGAAGCACAGTGATGTCGCTGGCGTCCGTAGGCTCTGCGCTAATGCCCAGCTCGGCCAGAAGAGCATCTTCGTCCAAGGCATCCACATCAGCTTGGGGTACAACGGCGCCGCTCAGCAGCCCCGGGGCATCTAGCGCGGCCAACAGCGCAAGAGCTTCCGGCAACTTGCGCAACTGGTCCAGCCTCACGGCATACAGCCGCTCGAAGATGTCCCCACCCTCGCTGTGCTGGGGCGCCCGCCCGTGCGTTTGGTGAAAGCGCAGGATGTCTTCAAAGCCCGCGATGATGCGTTCCCCGCGCGGCGTGTGGCTTGAGGTCTTGAGTGGCGTCGCATCGACGCCAAGAGCGTCCAGCAGCTCGTCATCGTCCAGGTCAGCCATTGTTGGACTCCCCTTGCGCCTGCGCTGCCTTGGCCTGGGCGCGATATCGCGCGAAGGCTGCCACACCCTCTGCCATGCGCTTCTCCCAGGCATCGGCCGAGTTGATGTCGGGCAGGCGGCCACGCTCGTTCTTGAACTGCAAGGCTCGCTTGGACAGGTCGCGCGCTTCTTCCTCGGGGATGCTCACTTTCTTTGCGGCAATGGCTACCTGCACCTGGCGCAGCGACTTCTCGTCCATCGCCTTGGCCAGCACCGAATAGGCGGCGTCAAACGGATTGATGCTGTCGATCAGGTCGATGTCCAGATCGCGCACGTTGACGAACTTGCGCACGCCGTCCAGCAAGGCCGTACTGCCCTGCACCGTGCTGCCGCCAGCGTCGGCCTGGGCCAAGGCCAGTTTGGCCTGCTGAGTGATGTTCATGGCAGCGATGGCGTGCTGCCGAACGGCCTCCTGGTCAGCCTCGCTCAGTTCAGGGTACCGCTCGCGCACAATCTTTCCCATGCGCAATTGCGTCAGCTCTTCGGGTACGGTGTTTTCCTTGTCGAACAGGCCGCGTTCCAGCGCGGTTTTGTCCTGCAAGAAGCTGGTGACCACCTCGTTCAAGTCTTCCTTGCAGATGCGGGTGGCCTCGGGTGTTTCAGGTTTGGCCAAGCCGTTGATCTCGACGTGGTACTGGCCTGGGGCCTCGTTCACGCCGACATTGGTTCGGCCTTCTTGGTAGCCCTCGCCGCCGTTGTACACAAAGCCCTCCTGGGCACCCGCGTTCTTGGGCGTGAACTCATAGCGCGGCGCCAGCACCTGCTCCATCAGCAGGCTGGCCGATATGGCCTTGAGCATGTCGTTTACAGCCTCGGTCACGGCGGATTGCTCGGCCGTCGGCTCGGCGATCAGGTTGGTGAACCGCGAGCGCTCCTTGCCTTTGGCGTCACGCGTGGCGCGGCCGATGATCTGCACGATCTCGGTCAGGCTGCTGCGGTAGCCAATGGTCAACGCGTGTTCGCACCAGATCCAGTCGAAGCCTTCCTTGGCCATGCCCAGCGCGATGATCACGTCCACGTGGCCACGGTTGTCCTTGTGCGCCGGGTCTTTCAGCGCGCCCAGCACCCGGGTGCGCTTGGCCGCATCGCTGTCGTCGACCAGGTCTGCCACCTTCAGCACGCGGCCCTCTTTGGTCTGAACCAAATGAAAACCGGTGACGGGATCAACGCCTGTCCAGGTACCCAGGCCGTGCATGATCTCGTCGACTTCGCGCTGCTTGTCCTTCAGGCTCTCGCGCGCATTGACGTTGGGGATGTGGACGATGGTCTTCAGCGCCGGGTCCAACACCTTGGTCACGGCATCCACATACGGCCCGGTGTAGAAGAAATAGCCGATGTCCAGCGACTTGAGCCACTGGTAGCCGTTGAGCTGCTCGTAGTAGGTGTAGGTGATGGTCTCGAACCGCGATTCATCCGCCGGGCCCAACACCGCCTCACTGTCGCCACGGAAGTAGGAGCCAGTCATCGCAACCAAATGCACCTTGTCGCGGGCGATGAAGGCGCCCAACTGGCTGCCCAGCACGTTGTCCGGGTTGCTGGAAACGTGGTGAAACTCGTCGATGGCGATCAGCCGGTTGTCAAAAGCCGCGATGCCCATCTCTTCCACCGCAAAGCGGAAGGTCGCATGTGTGCAGACCAGCACCTTGTCGCTGCTGGCCAAGAACTGGCGCACCGCGTCCACCTTAGACTTGGCCGCACGGGGCTCGTCGCCGCCGGGCGCGTTGCACAGATTCCATTGCGGGGCCACCTGCCAGTCCCAGTAGAAGCCGAACCGTGTCAAGGCTTCATCTGCAAAGCTGCCGCCGATGGACCGCTCCGGCACCACCACGATCGCCTGCTTCAGCCCTTGGTTATGCAGCTTGTCCAGCGCAATGAACATCAGCGCGCGGGACTTGCCCGAAGCCGGCGGCGACTTGATCAGTAGGTACTGCTCCCCGCGCTTGGCATAGGCGCGCTCCTGCATGGCGCGCATGCCCAGCTCGTTGGCCTTGCTGGATGCGCCTGTGCGGGCGGTGGCGATGGACACCGACGGCACGGTGTAGGCATTGGTCGGATTGTTGGCGTGATCGCTCATGATGTTTTCTTTCTCCCCTTGGCGGCGTTCGCGGCGGGCTTGGTCTTCTCGGCAGCCGTCATGTTGGTGTAAAGCTCAAATAGCTTTTCTAACCGCTCGGTGTCGTTCTTGAATCGGCGGCCGATGTAGATGCGCTCCAATACCTCATCGTTGCGCTCGTGGGCATGGCGCAGATTTTCCGGCATGGTTTCCGGGTTGTAGAGATCGGCGATGGTGGCCGGAAAGTGAGCTTCGCGGGCCAACAGGATGCCTTCGGCGCAGGCGGTCAAGTCGGCCTTGCTCTGCTCGGTGAGCAGCGGCACCGGGAAGGTATTCCAGCCGAGGGTATTGGAGTAGCGATAGCGCGTTTCTAGCTTGCCGCAGACCGTTGCGATCCATACCAAATGTACCCGCGAGGCAATCAACGCCATATTCCAGAGCGGGGCGTCGTAGAGGGCAAAAGCGAGGTTGCTGACCACCGAATGATTGTCAATCAGCCCCACAGGAAGGTACTCCCGGCTTTCCGATGACACGCCAGGAAGTATGAGCGAGTGCTTTTCGCCGTGATACATCTCGCGGAACTGGTGCGCCCGCGATGCCATGTCTCTTGTTCCTGCGTCCTTGCTTTTAAGCCGCATTTCTCGCACGCCATCGATGCGCGCTCGAATGGAAGCTATCGCCGACGCTTGCGGCAATCTTTCATCGGAAATCCAAAGACATTTTCGAACAACTCCGCGAATGAACTCGGCAGAGCCGTAGATGCGCCGAAGAAAGGTTTCCGCGTCCTTCTTACTCAAGCCGAGCGTTACCGCCTCGTCCGCCGAAAGCAAAAGACTCCCACCATCAACGGGCATATTGCCGAACGACATATCGGGCAAACCGAAAGCGCTTTTGCGCTGCCCTTCGACCAACCGGTTCTCGCCCACGGTCAGATACGGCGTGATAGTTGTCGCCTCACGCGCAGTTGTTTCACCATCACGATTCAAATCAAAAAGCTGGCGCTTCTTTTTAGCATCCGTGGAAAGACCGACGATGACAACCGTCACGCCAGCGTTGTGCGCGGCAAGGTTGGTCCATTTAAAGCTGGTCTGCGCGAAGCGGATTAGGGAGCCACGCTTGAAGATTTCCGGCCACAGAATCGGGACGATGCGACCTTGGCAGATGGAGTTGGTGCTTACGAAAGCTGAATCAGTTGGAGTGGTTTGCGCGTAGGCCGCGGCTTTCATGAACCAGCCGCCAACATAGTCAATTTGTTTGGACGAAATACCACAAGGGTCAAACACCGACGCCAAATCTGCCTTCTGCTCTTTCGTCTGCGTCTGGCTACCTTTGTAGGGTGGGTTGCCGCAGATGTAGGTCTCACCGCCTTCATTCTGGAAGTCGATTTCCGCCTGCTCCAGTGGTGCCCCAAACAAGTCGTCGGAAATCACCTTGACGCCTGTCCCCGTCGGCGGGCAGATGCTCAGCCAATCCAGCCTCAAGGCATTGCCACATACGATCCAGTTCTCCGCATTCAGTGGCAAAAACTCTGCCAGCGCGTCCTTCTGCCCGCGGTGCAACACGTCGCACTGGAACTCCGCAATGATCAGCGCCAGACGTGCAATCTCCGCCGGAAAGTCACGCAATTCGATGCCGCGAAAATTGGTCAGCGGAATCTCGCTGCCCAGGTGCTGTTCGCCCCGACGCCGATTGATTTCGGCCTCGATCTCGCGCATCTGCTTGTAGGCGATCACCAGGAAGTTGCCCGAGCCACAGGCCGGGTCGAACACGCGAATGCGCGCCATGCGCTTGCGCAGGTTCAGCAGCTTGCGCTCGTTTTCGCCGGCCTCAGCCAATGCCGTACGGAGGTCATCCAGGAACAGCGGGTTCAACACCTTCAGGATGTTAGGCACGCTGGTGTAGTGCATGCCCAGGGAACCGCGCTCTTCGTCGTCGGCCACGGCCTGGATCATGCTGCCGAAGATGTCGGGATTGATCTCGCGCCAGCTCAAGGCTCCAGCGTGCAGCAGGTAGGTGCGCGCCATCTGGGTGAACCGTGGTACCTCAATACTGCCGGAAAAAAGCCCTCCGTTCACGTAGGGGAACGTAATAGCCCAGGCCGGCAGGCGGGGCGTGGCAGAGCCTCGGTCCGAGGGCTTAATGTTCATGGACCGGAAGACTTCGGACAGCACTTCGTGAGTGTTGCTGCCGTTGCGCTCGCTCCAGCGGTCTACAGTCTTGGTGAACATGCCGATGTCGCTGAAGATGCTTGTGTCTTCGGCAAAGAAGCAGAACACGAGACGCGCCATAAAGTGATTCATGTCGCTGCGCCGCTCGTCTGTGGCCCAGGCCGGGTTCTCGCGAAGCAGCTCGACGTAGAGTTTGTTTAGGCGCCCCGTGGCGCGCACGTCGATGGGGTTGTCCTTGATCTCCTTGATGGTGGAGATGCCGGCAAGCGGTAGCAGGAAACCGAAGTGGTTCGGGAAGTCTGGAAAGGCGCTGACGATGGTTTCGCCGCTGGCCAGTTCTTCGGCTTCCAGGGTCTGGCCATCCGTGGCGAGGATGAACTTGGCTTTGGCCTTCGTCGTGGCCGGGCTGGCGCGCAGGGCCTTGAGCGTATCGCCCACGGTGCCGGCCGCGCACACCGCTAGGTGGATGTTATTGCGCAGCAGAACGCCGCCAGCCACGTCCGAGGCGTTGTTGTTGCCCGTGCGCAGGCGCTTGAGCGTGGTGTCCTTGTTGCCGAAGGCGGCCAGAAACGTGAACGGGAATTCCGCTGCGTCAAAAGGTTGAAGAGCCAGTTCTGAAATGGCTTGTTCGATTTCTACTGCGTTCATGGGTTGACACCATACAAGCCCCGCCCATGAGGAACGGGCATGGCTTCATTCACTATAAAAAGGTACGAGAGCAAACTCCGCACGGGCCTGCGCATACTTACACCTGAGCCCATGGGTTGATGACGGTGACACCCGCAGCCTCAAAGGGGCTGGTGTCTCGGGTCGCAACAGCGAACCCGTTGGCTGCCGCGATCGCCGCGATGTAGCCATCAGCCGTGGCCACGGCCAGGCCAGCATTGCGAGCCTTCGACATCAATGCCGCATAGGCTTGGGTACAGGCTAAGTCGAAGGGCAGTACGCGACCTGCAAACAGCGGTAGCACGCGCTTTTCCAAGCTCTCTTGCAGGCCTGCACGCCGCTTGCCGGCCGGCAGCAGGGCAATACCCGCCCGCAACTCTGCCACGGTGATGACGGACAGGAACAGCGTATCCATGGCCTGGGCGTCGATCCACTCGATCACTCGCGGCTCAGGTGCCTGGCGGAGCGGCTCTGATATCACATTGGTGTCGAGCAGGATCATTCAAAGCTCACTGGCCGTGCAGGCGTCTTGTCTCGCGCCTGCTCAAACACCGCGAATTCTTCATCGCTCAGCTTGGCTTGGCGGCCCATATCGGCCAGAAGCGAGCCTAGCTTCACGCGCCCCTTGGGGCTAATCGCTGATTCGAGGATTTCGCGCACTTCGGCTTCCATGCTATGACCGTGCTGGGCAGCGCGGACGCGCAGAGCACGGTGCACCTCTTCAGGAAGGTTTCGAACTGTCAACATGGCCATGGCGATCTCCTCGAATGCATTCGATGCATGCATTTTACTACTTTGCATTCATCCCTAGAGCGCTCTGCGCATTCTCAAGTTAGGTAAGCACTGTGATTCATCTCGCCCCACCTTTCTGCCCCTCGGCAGCCTTCTCATTCGCCCGATGCAACACCGCCTGCGCATCCTCAGTCAGCGCATACAAAGCACTGTGCAGACCGCCTTGAAGCCACTTGCTCAGCTTAAACGCCCCACCATCATCCGCACCCATCAGCAGAGCCGATATAGCACTCAAGCCATACAAACGCGTGTTGATCGCTTGGGCTTCCCACTCCGTCAGCGCCAGGTCGTCCGTAAAGCCGCCAGCCCGCCGGAGCCTGCAAATATCGTGAATGTTCAAAGGCTGGTCGCCATGGTCAGCGATGGCCTGGATGGCATCGGCAAGAGCGGTATCCGGGCGGGAGGTATCCGAGCTGGAATCCACGGTTGAATCGGCTTTTGCTGCCGCGCCGGCAACTTGGGGCTTGCTGTTCATGATGACGCCTCCTGACTCCGGGACAGCTTACGCAGTGCAGGCAGTGCCTTTACGGCCTTATACAGCGCGTTGTGCGCCTTAGGATGGAGTTGGATAAGGGCGACTTCGCCCAGGCAGGAAGTGGGCGCAGAGATTCGCGCGAGGGAGGACTGAGCCATGGTGGACTCCAAGCAGTGTGATTTGCAAAACCGCCACCCGGACGCCAATCAGGGCGGCAGCTCGAGCAGGTTGGCGTACCGGACACCGCTTGCGCAAACCGGCGAGCCTCGCGGCTCCCTGCCCGAGCCGCCATAAAAGGGGCACGAACAAACAAGCCGCAGGTACTCTGCGGAGGAGACTGCGGCTTGCGTCGCAGCAATGTGACAGGACGCCAATCCCGGCTGCGCTTTACTGGCGCAGCGGCGTAACTGTAGCACGGCAGGAATGGGAGTGTTGAGGTGTGGCGCATTAATGGCCCCTCTTCTGCCCAAGCCTCTCGGTCCTCCTCAATGAAGCGGTACCGGCCCGGACGGACCGGTAAGCCATCACGGTCTATGGCATTGATGCGCTCCAACCCATTGGCGATGTATAGGGTCAGCGCTTGGGCGTTAAAGGAGATAACCTCAGCGCACCCAGGCTGGCGTTAGAGGACTTTTTCGTGCTTGGTATTGCTTCGTCGCGCGTAGGCGTTCCAACAAGCCCTCATAACCGCATTCCCAACCAGATGACGGTTTGTGTCGATGCAGCGACCACCGGTGTCAACACTTTGGGCCAGAACTGGCCAGGCGCCAGATGCATCACCGACTGCTCCAGATGCTGCTCTTCATCGGCCACGATTTTTGCAATGGCCGCGACCGCAGCATCATCCTGACCTTCCAGCAAGTGGATCTGATGCTTCAAGTGGCCCAGCACTACGCGCTCTACAGCAGCGGTAGTTGCAGCAATCGCCTGCAATCCAAAAAGTGCCGTTATCAAGCCCAGTGCAAATCCACCCAGTCCGCACAACCAATAGCTGCGGCAACGGCTGGTACCTCTGCGCTGAAGGTCGTCCCAGAAGATGGTGCGATGCGATTCTTCATGCGCCTTGAATGCCTGGAGCGTTGGAACGATAGATGGCGCAGTCCATCGCGCGACCAGGATCTGAGCGGCATAGATATTGACAGCGCCATGCTCCCCTGCATGGTTCACCTTAAGTACACGCCCGGCAAAGTTTTTCGCCTTCATAGATCGATCAGTTGCGTCATACCCGGTGTGACATTTGAGATTCGTGAGGTCCAGCGCCTTCCGGCCACTCCCAAATGGTTAGGCAAATCCTAGGGATTGATCGGCTGCGCAACCAGGCGAACACCGAGCGCTGCACACACACGCCAAATGGTTTCAAAGCGCGGATGGCTACCCGGACGCAGCGCCTTGTACAGCGCCTCTCGGGTCAGGCCGCTGGCACTTGCTATGTCGCCCATGCCACGCGCGCGCGCAATCACACCCAGGGCATGCGCAAGCTCGGAAGGATCTTCTTCCTCCATCACCAAGGTCAAATAGGCGGCCACCTCTTCATCCGTTTTCAAATGCTCTGCCATGTCAAAGTTGGGCAGGTCTGCAATCTTGACCATCATCTACTCCTTCTCGCCCTCTTCCGGCTCCAAAGTGGCAGCCAGCGCCTGGGCAGCAGCGATATCCGCTTGTTGGCTGGACTTGTCACCACCGCCCAGCATGACTACCACCACATCTCCACGCTGCACGTAGTACATACGCCAGCCTGGGCCAAAGTCTTCTCGCATTTCGTAAACGCCTGCGCCAACGGATTTACAGTCGCCCATCAAACCACGTGTGACCTTGTCCAAACGCTTGGCCAGGCGAATACGCGTCATCGTGTCACGCAGACCATGGAGCCAGGCATCGAATTCAACAGTGCGCTTGACGGTGAACATTTCAGGATTGTAATCGTTCGTTCACACCAACGCCAGTTTTTTCATTAGCGGCAGCACACACTCCAGACACCATGCCATCGCTCACAAGGCATGACGCGATGCGTTTGAACAAAGACTTTTGTATAGTTTTGTACACTGCCTCTCCCAGCGCTACATTCGGTCAGAAAACCCCTTTGCCAAAGCGCCGTGGGCTTGAACAATCGCTCCGTCAGTTTGACAAAACAACACCTCCCAAAGGATTTGACCATGAGCGCTGCACAAGACAAGGTTCTCTACACCGGCCGCACAACCACCACCGGCGGCCGCTCCGGCGCATCGCGCAGCGATGACGGGCATCTGGATATTCGCCTGACCCAGTTTGGCACGACAGGCACGGGCACCAACCCCGAGCAGCTGTTTGCGGCGGGCTGGTCGGCCTGCTTTATGGGGGCGATGGCACGGGCCGCGCAGCCGCTGGGCGTGAAGCTGCCGGCTGACCTGGCGGTCGATGCCGAGGTGGACCTGGTGCAAAACGCCGAGGGCTTTGCGCTGGCGGCGCGGCTCAACGTCAGGGTGCCGGGCGTGGCGCATGACCAGGCGCTGGCCGTGGTGCAGGCGGCGCACCAGATCTGCCCGTACTCCAAGGCGACACGCGGCAATATCCAGGTCGATCTTTCCGTGGCCTGATCGGCCCGTTGGCTCCCCTTCCGGCTTGACCTCCATGCGCAGCATTCTTCAACGGCTTGTCCCTTCCACCCTGCTGGCGCGCGTCGCCTTGCTGGTGGTGCTGGGCATGGGGGTGGCGCAGCTGCTTACCTATATGGCCATTCGCCATGAACGTGAGCAGGCGCTGATGCGGCTGATGATCAGCGGGGTGGAGCGCGATATCGCCAGCTCGGTCGCGCTGATCGACCGGCTGCCGGCCAGCGAGCGCCAGGACTGGTTCCCCAAGCTCGAACGGCCCAACTACAGTTTTTCTTTGGAGGGTGCGGTCAGCAACGCCGCGCCCACTGACCCGGCGCTGGCCCGCTTTGCGCAGGTGGTGGCCGATGCCTTGCAGCCCTTTCCGGTGCTGGCGATGGGCCAGCTGGGCGACCGGCCCGATGCCGTGCGCATGCAGCTGCGGCTGAGCGACGGTGCACCGCTGTACATCGTGGCGCGCCGCGTGCCGATGCCGGTATCTGGCTGGGTCACCTGGTTGCTGCTGGGCCAGTTGCTGGTGCTGGCAGGCCTTGCCTGGCTGGCGGTGCGCCTGGTCACCCGGCCTTTGGAGAGGCTGGCCACAGCGGCCGACCAGTTGGGGCCGGACCTGCAGCCCACTGTGGTGGCCGAGGCCGGCCCCGCCGAGGTAGTGCGTGCCGCGCGTGCCTTCAACGCGATGCAGCGGCGCATTGCAGGCTACCTGAACGAGCGCATGCAGATCCTCGCCGCCATCTCGCACGACCTGCAGACCCCCATCACGCGCATGCGTCTGCGAGTGGATCTGATGGACGACATGCCTGATGCCGACAAGTTTCGCCAGGACCTCGAAGCCATGCGCAGCCTGGTGCACGAAGGCCTGAACTACGCCAAGACCCTGCAAGGCTCCGATGAAAAAGTGCGGCGCCTGGACATGGATGCGCTGCTGCGCAGCATCGTCAACGACTATGCCGACACCGGCAGCCCGGTGACGATGGAGGGCGCTGCAGGCCAGCCCATCCGCACCCGCCCCAATGCGCTGCGCCGCATTCTGGGCAACCTGATCGACAACGCCTTGAAATACGGCCAGCGCGCCGAAGTGCATCTGCGCCTGCAGGCCGGCCATCTGACCATCGACGTCTGCGATGCCGGCCCGGGCATCCCCGAGGAGCAGCTCGCAGCCGTGCTGCAGCCCTTTTACCGGGTCGAGGCCTCCCGCAACCGCGAGACCGGCGGCTCCGGCCTGGGCCTGGCCATTGCCCACCAGCTGAGCCTGTCGCTGGGCGGCACCTTGAGCCTGCACAACCGCCCCGAAGGCGGCCTGCGCGCCAGCCTGCAGTTGCCGGCCACCCGCTGAAACCCACTGCCACCCACTGACACCACCCCAACCTTCTGCCATGACAAGCACCTCCGCTGCCAGCGACCACATTCTTTTGGTGGATGACGACCGGGATATCCGCGACCTGGTCAGCGCCTACCTGCAAAAAAATGGTCTGCGCGTGACCACCGCACCCACGGGCCGGCATATGCGGCAGCTGCTGGAGACGGCAGGCCCGTTTGACCTGGTCATCCTGGACCTGATGCTGCCCGGCGAAGACGGGCTCACCCTGTGCCGCGACCTGCGCGCCGGCAAGTTCAAGACCACGCCCATCATCATGCTGACGGCACGCGGCGATGAGACCGACCGGGTGCTGGGCCTGGAGATGGGCGCCGATGACTACATGCCCAAGCCTTTTGCCGCGCGCGAGCTGCTGGCACGCATCAAGTCGGTACTGCGGCGCACCCGCATGCTGCCGCCCAATATGCGCAGCAGCGAGGAGGCGCGCTTTCTGGCCTTTGGCGACTGGCGGCTCGATACTGTCGAGCGCGTGCTGCTGGACCAGGATGGCGTGATGGTGTCGCTGAGCGGCGCCGAATACCGGCTGCTGCGCGTGCTGGTGGACCATCCGCAAAAGGTGCTCAGCCGCGACCAGATGCTGTCCATCACCCAGGGGCGCGAGGCCGAGCTGTTTGAGCGCTCGATCGACCTGATGATCAGCCGCCTGCGCAAATGCCTGAACGATGATGCCCGCGAGCCGCGCTATATCAAGACGGTGCGCAGCGAAGGTTATGTGTTTGCCAGCCAGGTGGAGGCCCAGGATGTTTAGTGTTCGCAAATGGCTGTATGCCTGCATGTTCTTGCTGGGTTGTGCGGCCGCTGAGATCGCCTCGCCCGCAGGCCGGCCCTGCCCCTTGGCCAGCAGCTCCACCCCGCTGCGCAAACGCGGCCACCGCGCTTAATACTGAAAAGCAGCGCTCACCAACCCCACACCGCCACCTTTCAGGTGGCGGTTTCGTTTCCGGGGTCGGCCATCACGGCTTTGTATAGCTGTGTATCTGCCCGCGCCGCGTGCTACACGGCCATGCATTTGCGGGGGGCGCATGACACATGCCACATACATGGCGGCGGTCTACTGGCTGACAGCCAAGACAAACAAGTTTCGGCACCGAGCACCCCAACCACCTTCACCCAGCAAAGGCCCTCCATGAACCCGATCCCCACCTCCTCCCGCCGCAGCTTCTTGGGCCATGCCGCCCTGGGCCTGGCCCTGGCGCCCATCGGCAGCTTGCTGGCAAGCAGCGCACGCGCAGCCAGCCCGGCAGGCGCCAGCAGCTTTGGCCCGCTCAAGCAGATCGATGCCGGCGACCTGCGGGTGGAATACGCCGAAGCGGGCCCCGCCAACGGCCCCGTCGCCATCCTGCTGCACGGCTGGCCTTATGACATCCATGCCTTTGTCGATGTGGCGCCGCGCCTGGCGGCAGTGGGCTACCGCGTCATCGTGCCCTACTTGCGCGGCTACGGCGGCACGCGTTTTCTGTCGGCCAGCACAGCACGCAATGGCCAGCAAGGCGCAGTTGCGCAGGACATCATTGCGCTGATGGATGCGCTGGGCATTCGCCAGGCGGTGCTGGGCGCCTTTGACTGGGGTGCGCGCACCGCCTGCATCATGGCGGCAATCTGGCCCGAGCGGGTCAGCGGCCTGGTATCCGTGAGCGGCTACCTGATCGGCAATCCCCAGGCCAATGCCAAGCCCCAGGCGCCTGCTGCCGAATACGCCTGGTGGTACCAGTCCTACCTGGCCACCGACCGGGGCCGCGACGGCTATGCCGCCAACCCCGCCGCCTTCAACCGCTTTATCTGGCAGCAGGCCTCGCCCCAATGGCGGTTTGAGGATGCCACCTACCAGCGCAGCGCCCAGGCCTTTGACAACCCCGACCATGCCGCCATCGTGGTGCACAACTACCGCTGGCGCATTGCGCTGGCACAGGGCGAATCGCGCTTTGATGCGCTGGAGGCCCGGCTGGCCAGCGCGCCCCGCATTGCCGTGCCCAGCATCACGATGGAGGGCGATGCCAATGGCGCGCCACACCCCGCGCCAGCCGCCTATGCGGCCAAGTTCAGCGGCCCCTACCAGCACCGCAACCTGGAAGGCGGCATTGGCCACAACCTGCCCCAATAGGCGCCCGCCGCCTTTGCCCAGGCCGTCATCGACGTCACCCGCATATAAGCCCGCCCTTAACTAGCCACAAAAGGAGCTGCCATGGCCCTGTACCTTGTTGCCTTTGCCGCCGGAATGCTCAGCGTGCTGAGCCCCTGCATCCTGCCCGTTCTGCCCTTTGTCTTTGCACGCCAGGGCCAACCCAGCCGCCACGGCAGCCTGCCGCTCTTGATCGGCATGGCACTGGCCTTTGCGGCCGCCGCATCGCTGGCCGCTGCCGCCGGCGCCTGGGCGGTACAGCTGAGCCAGTGGGGCCGAGGCCTGGCACTGCTGGGCCTGGGCGTTTTCGCAGCCTCCCTGCTGTTCCCTGGGCTGGCCGCCTGGTGGAGCCGGCCGCTGGTGCAGATCGGAGAAAAGCTGGCCGCCCAGCACCCTCAGCAGCGCTGGCTGCATTCCGCGCTGCTGGGCGTGGCCACCGGCCTGATCTGGTCGCCCTGCGCCGGCCCGGTGCTGGGCCTGCTGCTGTCGGGTGCCGCATTGGCAGGGCCCGGCACCGCCACCAGTCTGTTGCTGCTGAGCTATGCGGCCGGTGCCGGCTTGGCCTTGTGGGCCGCGTTGCGCATCAGCGCCGGCACACTGGCGCGGCTGCGGGCCCATTGGCTGCCGGGCGAGCGCGGCCGGCGTGCCGCAGGCGCCGCGATGCTGGCCGCCATGCTGGCCGTGGCCACCGGACTGGACAGCCGCCTGCTTGCACAATCGGGCGCATTGACCGGTTTGGGCAGCAATGGGCTGGAGGGCAGCCTGCTGCAAGCGGCGATGCCGTCGGCCCAAGCTGCCGAGTTGGCGGGCAATACCGCAGCACCGCTGGGCGGCGGCGCACCTTACACCAGCCCCCTGCCGGTCGAATCGACCCGCCCCAGCCTGGACGGCGGCACGCAATGGCTGAATGCCGAGCCGCAGTCCATCCCCGCGCTGCGTGGCAAGGTGGTGCTGGTCAATTTCTGGACCTACTCCTGCGTCAACTGCCTGCGCACCCTGCCGTATGTCAATGCCTGGGCGCAAAAGTATGCTGATCGCGGCTTGGTGGTGGTGGGGGTGCATGCGCCTGAATTTGCCTTCGAGAAGGACCGCAGCAATGTCGAGAAGGCCTTGCAGCAGCTCAAGATCAGCTACCCCGTCGTGCAGGACAACGGGTTCCGCATCTGGCGCGCCTTCAACAACCAATACTGGCCGGCGCTCTATCTGGTCGACGCACAAGGGCGTGTGCGCCACCACCAGTTTGGCGAAGGCGGCTATGCGGCCACCGAGCGTGCGCTGAACGAGCTGCTGCGCGAAGCCCAGGCGCCATTGGCGACGGCACCTGCGTCTACTGCAAACACGGTCCCCGACACCCAGGGCCTGGGCATGGCCGCCGACACCGCCAGCCTGCGCAGCCCGGAGCTTTACCTGGGCTACGACAAAGGCGGCAGCCTGCGCCTGGCAGGCCGCCCTGCCCCCGACAGGCCAGCCGACTACCAGCCAGCGGCGCTGCGGCTCAACACCTGGACCTTGCAGGGCAACTGGACCTTGAAGCCCGAGTTTGTACAAGCCAACAATGCGGGCGGCCGCCTGGCGCTGCGCTTTGAGGCCCGCGATGCCAACCTGGTGCTGGGCGCTGCCGGTCCAGGTCCGCTGCGTTTTCGTCTGACCATCGACGGCCAGCCCCCAGGCATTCACCACGGCAGCGATGTTGATGCCGAAGGCTACGGCCAAGTCGATGCCACGCGGCTGTACCAGCTGGTACGCCAGCAGGGCCCGGTGAAGGAGCGCACGCTAGAGATCGAGTTTCTGGACGCGGGGGCGCAGGGCTATGCGTTTACGTTTGGCTAATAGGTCGTGCATCGCGCGGCTGCTAGGATGCCTGCTTCCTCTTGCGGGCATCCCGCACCAGCCACACCACAAGCATGGACCCCACCCTGACCCAGCAGCTTTCACAACTGGAAGCCCAGCTCCACCTTCCGGAGATCCGCCACCAGCCCGAGCGCGTGTCGCAACTGCTGCACCCGGCCTTTGAGGAGACGGGCCGATCCGGCCAGCGCTATACGCGAGACGTGGTGGTGGAAGCGCTGCGCGCCGAATCGAACGCCGCCGAGATCGTGGCGGACGGCTATGCCGCCACCGTGCTGGCGCCCGGCGTGGCGCTGCTGACCTACCGCAGCGCCCTGCGCGATGCGCAAGGCACCCGCAGCAAGCACACCTTGCGCTCGTCGATCTGGTTGCTGACAGAGGGCCGTTGGCAGCTGCGCTACCACCAGGGCACGCCGGCCCAGGATATTTGGTAGCAGATGGCAGGTCCGGTCCGCTCAGGCGCGCTACCGATAGCGGCCAGCTGCGATCCGCCTTACCATGCACAGTGGCCGTGGCAGCTAGGCAGCGCCATCGCCTCGGATCCCCCGCCAACAGGAGCCCCCATGCCCATCGAACTCTGGTTAGCCTTTGTCGCCGCATCCGCGGTGCTGCTCATCATCCCGGGGCCAACGATTCTCACGGTGATCAGCTATTCGATGGCGCAAGGGCGGCGCGCCAATGTGCCGCTGGTCGCAGCGGTGGCACTGGGCGATTCGACGGCGCTGGTCGTGTCGCTGCTGGGGCTGGGTGCGTTGCTGGCCGCATCGGCCTTCTGGTTCAGCGTCGTCAAATGGGCAGGCGGCCTGTACCTCATCTACCTCGGCATCAAGCTGCTGCGCGCAGGCATCTCGCCGTCCAAGCTGGCTGCAGCACCCGTCTCCAGCTCGCGCTGGAAGCTGTTTGCCAATACCTACCTGGTGACAGCACTCAACCCCAAGGGCATCGTCTTTTTTGTGGCCTTCCTGCCGCAGTTCATCAGCGCAGGCGCGCCCGCTCACCAGCAGCTCTGGATTCTGGCCCTCACCTTTGTCGCGATGGCCACCCTGAATGCCACGCTGTATGCCGTCTTTGCGTCGTCTGCGCGCAAGCTGCTGTCCTCGCCAACAGCTTTGCGCCGGTTCCATATTGCCGGTGGCAGTTTGCTGTCGGCAGCAGGGGTGTGGGCACTGCTGGCCCGGCGGCCGGGGTAAGCGAAGGCGCCAGGTTGGGGACAGGACGCAGCACCAAGGCCCAGGCCCCCTAAGCCGCTGAAAACACCCCCACCATATGCCGCAGCAGTTGCGACGCCACCGGCGACAGCGGCCGGCCGCTGCGGGTGACCACATGCAGCTGGCTGTGGTTGAGCACCGGGCTGGCCAGCGGCAGCGACACCAAGGTATCCAGCGCCACGCCCTGCAGCGGGATGGAGCGCGGCGTCATGATGTAGCCCAGGCCCATCACCGCAAAATCCCACAGCACCTTGAAGGAGTTGGTGGTCAGCATGGGTTGCAGCCGGACGTTCTCCTCCAGCTCGGCGGCCTGGATGTGCTTGCGCACGCCAAAGGATTCCTCGAGCGCCGCCCCCGGGTAAGGCGCCAGATCGGCCAGGCTCAACGGCCCGCTGTGGCTGGCCAGCGGATGGCCCTTGCGCACATGCACCCGCACGGGCGCCAGCCGGGCATGGTGGGAGCGCAGGCGTGCATCGGCCGGCGGCTGGAACACGATGCCGATATGTGCCCGGTCCTCCAGAATGCACTGCACGGCCTCCTCGGTACCGGCGACCTTGACGTGGTAGCGCACATCGCCATGGGCTTTGACAAAAGCCTGCAGCACCGGCGCCATCACCATGTCCAGGGTGCCCTCGCCCAGCACCAGGTCCAGATGGCCTGATTGCGCGTTCTTGAGGCTGTTGACCTCGGCGACAAAGGTGTCGTGCAGGTCCTGCTGGCGGCGGGCAAACAGCGCCAGCATGCGGCCGGCATCGGTGACCACCACGCCCCGGCCACGCCGCTCGAGCAGCACCAGACCGGTGTCCTGCTCCAGCCGGGCCACCGTGCGGCTGACCATCGACGGGTCCACCTCCAGCACATCAGCGGCGCCGCGCACCGAGCCGGTTTCCATGATCTGCAGCAGGCACAGCGCCCGCTTGCGGTCCAGCACATCGTCCATACCCAGGTTCAACATTGCTCGCCTCCGCCCATTGTTGCGATTCTTGCAACGTTTGATTGCTTGCGTTGTCATGGACGCGACGGATGGCGCTTTCGATAATGGTTTGACTTTTTTGTGACGGTCCCACTATGAACGCACCTCTCAACCCTGCCTTGCTATCTGCCGTACAGGCCCTTGCGCCTGAGTTTGTCGGCATCCGCCACCAGATCCATGCTTTCCCGGAGCTGGCTTTTGAAGAGCTGCGCACCAGCGACCTGGTGGCCGAGCGCCTGCAGTCCTGGGGCTATGAAGTGCACCGGGGCCTGGGCAGCACCGGCGTCGTGGGCCGCCTCAAAAAAGGCCAGGGCAGCCGCAGCATCGGCATTCGTGCCGATATGGATGCGCTGCCGATCCAGGAAAAAACCGGCCTGCCCTATGCCAGCACCTTGAGCGGCAAGATGCACGCCTGCGGCCACGATGGCCACACCGCCATCCTGCTGTGCGCAGCGCGCTACCTGGCCGAATCGGTGGACTACAACGGCACCTTGAACCTGATTTTTCAGCCAGCCGAAGAGAACGAAGGCGGCGCCTTGCGCATGGTCGATGACGGCCTGTTTGAGCAGTTTCCCTGCGATGAAATCTATGCGCTGCACAACACGCCGGGCCTGCCGGTGGGCCAGATCGGCATGATCACCGGGCCCGCGATGGCCTCGTTCGACCGTGCCACCGTCACCTTGACCGGCCGCTCCGCCCATGGCGCCATGCCCCACCACGGCATCGATGTGATGCAGGCCGCCGCCAGCATCGTGCTGGGCCTGCAGTCGCTGGTCAGCCGCGAGGTCGATGCGCTCAAGTCGGCCGTCATCACCGTCGGCTCCATCCAGGCCGGCGCCACCTACAACATCGTGCCCGAGAGCGCGACGATCAAGATCGGTATCCGCGCGCTCAACCCCGAGGTGCGCAACCAGATCGAAACCCGGCTGCGCGACTTTGTCGGCGCCCAGGCCCAGAGCTACCAGCTCCAGGCCGATCTGCTGTACGAGCGCAAGTACCCGGTGCTGGTCAACCACGCCGCGCAAACCGAGCGCGCCCGCGCCGTGGCCGCGCAGCTGCTGGGCGCCGACAACGTGGTGACCCGGGGCCCGGTGATGGGCAGCGAAGACTTTGCCTACATGCTGGAGCACCGCCCCGGCGCCTATGTGCGGCTGGGCAATGGCCTGGGGCAGGACGGCGGCTGCATGGTGCACAACCCGCTGTATGACTTCAACGACAAGGCCCTGCCCATCGGCGCGGCCTTCTGGGCCAGCCTGGCACAGAGCTATCTGCAATAAACCCACCGAGCGAGAGCACCATGACCGCCATCCATCGCCGACAGTTTCTCCAATACGCCAGCCTGCTGGCGGGCGCCCCCTGGCTTGCCACGCAACAGGCCTGGGCCGCCGACACCTACCCCGCCAAGCCGCTATCGCTGGTCGTGCCCTACCCCGCCGGCGGCGCCAGCGATACTGCCGCCCGCATCTTTGGTGAATCGATTGGCAAAAGCCTCAAGCAGCAGGTCGTCGTCGAGAACTACGGCGGCGGCACCGGCCTGATCGGCGCCAACAAGGTGCTGAGCGCGCAGGCCGATGGCTATACCTTCTTCCATGGTTCGATCAACGAGGTGTTTCTGGCGCCGATGCTCAACCCCTCGGCCCGCTATACGCCCAAGGATTTCAGCCTGGTCGCACCGATCAGCGAAGCGCATATCGTGCTGCTGGCCCGCAATGGCCTGCAGGCCGATTCGCTGGACAAGGTGATTGCGCTGGCCAAGCAAAGCAGCGCCAAGCCGCTCACCTATGCCACCGTGGGCATTGATTCCATCTACCACCTGATGGGCGAGGCCTTGGCCACCCGCGTGGGCGCGCCCCTGCTGCATGTGCCCTACAAGGGTGGTGCTCCGGCGCTGCAGGGCGTCGCCGGTGGCGAGGTGGACCTGGCCATCCTGCCCTACCAGACCAGCTTTGATGCGATGCAGGCGCAGGGCCGGCTCAAGATCGTGACCAGCTTTTCCAAAGAGCTGCCCGCCCCGCTGGCCCCTGTTCCACTGATCAGCCAAAGCAAGCTGGTGCCGGACTTTGCATACACGATCAGCGGTGGCTACTTTGTCAAGCAAGGCTGCCCCGCCGAGCGGGTCAGCATCCTGCGCAACGCCATTGGTGCCGCGCTGCTCAGCCCGGACATCCGCGCCCGGCTGGAGGCCGAAGGCCGCACGGTTGCGCAGCCGACCGACAGCCAAGCCGCTGCGAACCAGGTCTTCGACCAGTATCTGCAGCGCGTGGCCGAGCTCATGCGCACGGTAGGCCGCAAACCGGTCGCCTGAAGCTACGCTTGAGCATCCAGGCCCGTTGGGCTGGGCGCGGATTGGGATGAGACGCCGTATTGCCGGGATGGACCACTCGGCGGATCGCCCAAGAGCACCTTCAGGCCATCGCAGGGAGTTGTGCGGAGGCCTAAAAGCACAAAACCGGCCCAGCGCCCCGTCTTGATCGCCAGCCCTTACACACAGGTCTGGCCTTCTCCCAAGCCTCGCGCTTTTCATGGCCGAATCCCCAAGCACTATCGCTTACCCTGAGTCGCTTATACGCCCGGCCGTGTGCCCCTGCGCACCGTCAAAATTAGTACATAATATTGCACTGCCAACAATCAGTTGCGCAGTGTGCGTGCTAGCAATCTCCACACCCAGTAACTATTGACACAAACGACCTGGCTGCCTTCTTGATGTGCGCAGCGGCAACGGGTGTATTCAAACAAGGTACCTTAAGAAATATTGAAATACTCGCGTTATGTATATGTTGATAGCATTTTGCATAATGCCATGGGATTTTTTCTAGGAATCCATAAGCTTTCGAAAAGCTGACATTTGTTGAATTTATGACAAACAAGCCATCATAGTTTCGACATATGATCTCGATTCCTCTGGAGGGAGGTAGAAGTACAAGAAAAGGAAAACAACCTTGGAGCCCGCACCATGCGGGCTCTTTTTTTGTCAATTGCTGACTATTGCGCATCGCGTTTAACAGGCAAATACCGGTGGCCGCCCTAGAATTTGAGCATCGGTTTCGCCGAGTTCATGCGTACCCTCCCTCCCTCTCTTGACTTGCATGAACACCCTGATTTTCAGGATCGGCTTTCTTCTTGAATGCAATGCCGCCCCAACAGGGGCGGCATTTTTTTGGTTGAGCGCAGACGCTGCGTAAATCACAAAGCTCTGCGCCCTATCAAGCAAGCAGTCGTCACTGAAGACGCGACTCGTAACTGCTGGTAGCACTCAGCGCGGGGACTGAACACCGAGGCTTGGGGGCATGGAAACCAGTCCACAACGCCCTGCCACCGTGCAAACCCAGGCCCGCACCGCAGCTATCACCCACCCATCAGCGCTGACCATGCTTGCGGCGCACCGCCGCCAAGCCCAGCGCTACCAGCAGACCGCTCAGCAGCCATTGGCCCCATTGCGACAGCGATGGCACAGGGATGGCGGCGACAGGTTCTGGAACGGGTTCGGGCTCAGGAACCGGTTGTGGCGTTGGCTCAGGTACAGGTGTCGGAACAGGGTCTGGCGTTGGCACGGCGATGGTCACATCGGTAGCCGCCGTGCTGCTGCCACCAGTGCCCTGCACCGGGAAAACGCTCTCCTGCGTAGCGGTACCGCTGACCTGGCAGACAACAGTCTGACCTTCAGGAATCGTAGCGGGAGACGTCCAGGCGGCGCCGTTGCTTGAACATGCGGCGATCTGCACACCCGCAGGCAGGCCCGTGACGGTGCAGACGGCATCGGTCATCGCTGCTGTGCCGCTGTTCGTGCATTGGAAGCTGCCGCTGTAGGCATCCCCCTGCTTGCTGGAAACAGGCAGGCCAGCCAGGTCAATGCGCACATCGGCAGCGGTGGTGAACAGCAACGTGGACGTGTTGTTCGCCGTCACCGTCTCGCCGTTCACGACAGGGTTGACAAACGCCGTGCTCGTGGCCGGCGCGGCACCGGTGGCACGTACCATATCGATGCTGTAGCTGATCTGCCCTGTCAATGCGGCCAGTGGCGGGACCGTGCACGCAAACCCATTTTGCGGCGCCGCCAGGCTGGTGCAGCCGTTTGGCAATGGCTGGGCGGTGTAGCCCACGGGTAGCGTCACGGTGGCCATCGCCTGCGCGGTGCTGGCGGTGTTGCCCAAGTTCTTCACTTGCAACGTATAGGTTTGGGGCGTGGCGGCCAGCGCAGCAGGGCCGGTGAAGCTGACAGCCAGATCCACATCGGGCACCGCCTGATTGCAAGCACCATCTTCATCCAATGCCGCCTTAGCAAACGCACTGATGATCTCGTTGGAGCGGGCCTGGGTAGTGTCGCTGTCGGTACCAAAAGGCGATGCATCTGCAGTCAGGAAGGTGCAGCTCCCCCCGTTCATCGCCGATTTCGGCACAAAAAAACCATAGGCGGAGGTACGCGCTGCAACCACCGGAACGGCAGTGCCTTGCGGCAGGTACAGCGCGTTAGGAGTCGGCACATTGCTGATGGTCAGATACGCCGCGCCCTGCAAGGGGTTCAGGCTGCTGAAGCTGGCCTGGTACGGAGAGGCGGTATTGAGAGGGGCTGCGACCTTGCCGCCCACCTGTGTCGCAGGGAGACTGATACCCCATTGGGTGGCATCGTTGAGAATCTTCACGATCGGCGTCAGATTGCCACTGACCGCGCAGCAGCCATCGGAGAAGATGACAAACGCGGTTTCGGGACGCGTGGTCATCGCCGTTTTCAGCACTTCAATCTGGTTGACGTTCAGCGGCTCAAATACCGTCGTTACCACCACCAGCTTCTTGCCGTCAAAGATAGTGGGATTCAACGGGGCTTCTTGTGACAGCCAACCCCGGCCATCCACCCAACCTTCGCCAGCCTTGCCGAAGCGGTTGGTCAAACCTCCAGCGGTAAAGGTCAGGATGTTGAAGTTATCCGGAGTGGCTTTATCCGGTGTGAGGTAGAGCACCTCTTGGGCCAATGCGATGCCCGGTAACGCCGCAAGCAGTGCGAACATGGCTACCGCGATAGCGCGTTTGGCAGCAGCCCATCGCTTAAACAACTCTTTAAATAAGTTCATGGATTTCCAAAGGGTAATATTTGCGCAAGAATTGTCACAGAATTAACAATTCATTTACCCTTGGATACCTAAAATGTGTCTCGTATGTAGATGGGAGTTGTTTAATTCATACAAATGGGTGACCAGACTCGCGCCATCGGAAGCAAAAAAGCTTGTGAGCGCGTGGAATCTGGACCCCCAATGTTGAAATTCGCACCCTTTTTGATGCTGACTGGCGCTCAGGCCCTACTGCGTGAAGTAGCCGCTGTCAATGAGCGTCTGCTTACATAGCAACACGCGTGGGCCCCAGTGGGCTGAGCGCCCACTGAATGGCGCGTGTCTGCAAGGCATCACACCTGCGCAGTCGACAAACCCTGAGTGGTATGTACCGGCATCTGCCACTGCGCACCGTCCTGCTCGGCCACCACCTCGATGCGCGGCGGCTCGCTGGTGACGCCGCCGAAGATCGTTGCAAACGCAGCGTCGGCTGCGTCGCGCCCGGTGGCCAGCCGCATCATGCCCATCGGGATGGCCGTGCCCGAGGGGTCGAACAAGTACCAACGGCCACTCAGGTAGACCTCGACATAGGCATGAAAGTCTGGAGGTCCCAGCTTCGGATCGGCGCCATAGTCGGTACCGGTCACAAAACGGGCTGGCAGGTTGATGGCACGGCACAGCGCGATCATCAGGTGGGCAAAATCGCGGCAGACGCCCACACAATCGACCAGGGTGTCCATCGCCGAGGTCGTGCCGCATGAGCTGTTGGAGCGGAACTTCACATGCCGCTGCACCCAGTCACATACGGCTTGAGCGCGCGCATAGCCGGGAGCCAGATTCCCGAACAGGTCGTAAGCAAAGCCCGCAAGCCGGTCAGACTGGCAGTATCGGCTGGGGTAGATGTAATGCAACACCTCCAGCGGCAACTGGTAGACGGGTACCTCGGCAATCTGCGCAGGGTCATCGCTGTAGTGGCGCATCTCCACCGTTGCTTCGTAGTTGACTTGAAGCGGACCGGTCTGGGCCTGCAGCCGCATGCTGCGCTGGCCGGCTGCGTCCTGCTGCAGCGCCCAGGTGGCACCGCTTTGGTTGACGGTCAGCCGTTCATGCGCCACGGTCTGGTGCGCGGTGAAGGCGGGATGAAAGTTGAAGAAGAAGTCGGCGCTCGGAGTCAGTACCGTGTAGGCAAGCTCCAAAGAGAACTGCAATCGGATCATGGCATCGGTTTCTGGGTCATCGTTGAGGAAAATTTGTGGCAGTGCGTGCATGCCGGTGCGCATGCAAAGTGCAAGCAGCTGCGCTAGCTCCAGTGTGCGCAGTGCCGCCATTTCCGTCTGTCAGGCAAACGCCCAGCGCTGCTGTGGTCCCAGGCGACAGCCTGCAAGGCAGCGTTGACAGGTCTGCGCACGGCAGTCGTACTGGTGCTGCTGCGCTTGTCCTACGGTGTGCGCCAGGGCTGCGTTGCACCATGGAGTGGCGAGGACGGACACCAGCACCTGATGCGGGATCCGCCCAATCAATCGGTATACCCACTCAGGAGCACGACATGACCCATCCCCAGGACCCCAACAACAACCTGAACCCCGATCCGATCACCGATGAGCCAGGTGCGCATCCGATTGGCACGGGCATCGGTGCCGCTGGTGGCGCCGTTACCGGCGCAGCAGCCGGCTCGGTCGCCGGGCCAATTGGCACCGCTGTCGGCGGTGTGGTCGGCGCCGTGATTGGCGGCTTGGCAGGCAAGGGTGCTGCAGAAGCGGTGAACCCTACGGCAGAAGACGCCTACTGGGCCGATGCATACCAGCGCGAGCCCTATTTTGCGCAGGGCTATACCTACGATGACTATGCCCCCGCCTACCGCGCAGGCTACCAATCGGTGCGCGACGGCATTGTCGATTGGAACGATGCACGCAGCGATTGGGAACGCCGCTGGGAAGCCGAGCGCGCTGAGAGCCGCCTGGGTTGGACCCAGGCAGAGCCTGCCGTGAAGGCAGCGTGGGAGCGTGCCAACCGGTCTTACAAGCAGACCAACCAGGGCTGAAGCGCTACGCGCTGATGAATACGCCGCGTCAGGCATGCCTGGCGCGGCGTTGCTGCGTGGAAAATCAGTCCATTGCAATGGCCTGCAGACCAAAGCTGTCTGCAGTTGTCATGAGGACTTGGCATGTTTAGGTACAGAAGCCGACGTGCAACCTGGTTCTACCAGCCCGGCCCGCGCCTTGCGCGCACCGGTTTAGAAGCGCATCAAGTCCGAGCGCGCCGGCGTTGCAGCAGCAAGCCCAGCGCTGCCAGCAGTGCGAAACCTGCACCACAGACAAAGGTGCCCCGGTAGCCGAGGGTATCCCAGAGAAGGCCGGCGATCACGCTGGCCAGCAGCAGCGCCACACCGGTGAGCAAATGGAAAATGCCAAAGGCGGTGCCCCGCAGTTCAGCGGGCGCGCTGTCGGCAACCATCGCGTTGAGCAAGCCCTGGCTGAACCCCATATGCAGGCCCCATAGCGCCACGCCCAGCCCCAGACCCAACAGTCCCGGTACAAAAGCCAGCACCAGATCAGCAGCCATCAACAGCCCCAGCCCCGCGAGCAGCACATCCTGCCGGGGACGGCGTTCCGACAGCACCCCCGCTGGATAGGCCGACAGCGCATAGGCGATGCCCATCACGACGAGCACCGCAGGCGCCCACATCGGCGGCAGACCTGCCGACTGTGCACGCAAGATCAGAAACGCCTCGCTGAAGCGTGCCAGCGTGAACACCAGACCCAGTCCCACCACCATCCAATAGGCACTGGGCAGGCGCAGCAGTTCGCGCTTGCACAGCGGCCACTGGCGGGGTCTGGGGGCGACCGGCGCGGCAGGCTCCTTCACAAAAAATACCAGCACGGCCACCGCCGCAAATGCGGGTAACACCGCCAGCCAGAACACCTGCTGGTAGTTGTCAGCCGTCCACCACATCAGGCCAATGGCCAGCAAGGGACCGGTGAAGGCGCCGATGGTGTCCAGGGTCTGGCGCAGACCGTAAGCGGTGCCACGCAGATGCGGCGGCGTCACATCGGCTACCAGCGCATCGCGTGGCGCGCCGCGTATGCCTTTGCCCACGCGATCCACAAAGCGCGCGCCCACCAGCCATTCCAGGCCGCCGGCCAGCGGAAACACCGGCTTGGTCAACGCGCCCAGGCCGTAGCCCAGCACGGCCAGCAGCTTGCGCTTGCCAAAGCGGTCACTGATGGCGCCGGAGAACACCTTGACGATCGAGGCCGTCGCCTCGGCGATGCCTTCGATCAGCCCCACCGCCAGCACCGAGGTGCCCAGCACGGCCACCATGTAGATGGGCAGCAGCGCGTGGACCATTTCCGACGAGATATCCATCAGCATCGAGACAAAACCCAGCGCCCAGACGCTGCGCGGCACCGCTCGCGCCCCGCGCGGCAACGCGCTGTCGTCTGCGGGCTTGGGGGTTTCAACGGTTTTCGTCATGCGCGTCATACACCCGTTGGGCGTAGGCCTCCAGCAAGGCTTCACAGTGCTGCAGCCGCTCGGCCGCTGTCACGGCCAACGGTGCATCGTAGAAATCCAGCTTGCGGATCTTCTCGTACCAGACCTGCAGTTTCTTCAGATCGGTCTCTTCTTCGTCCAGCTCGGCATAGGTGAACTTCTCGATCGCGATTTCCTTGGCGATCTCGGCCTCGAAATCCTGGCAACGGCCCAGCAGCTCGCGGTACTGGTCATCCCGGTCGGCCTTGAAGCGGGTGATGACCTTGTCCTCCTGCAAGCGGTCCAGCGCCACCGTTTCCAGCAGCACACAGTCCCCATCCATGGCCGCGATGTCATTCTCCAGCACCTTGAGCCGGCGCACATGGTCGTCGGTCTTGGGCAACAGACATACGCCGTTTTGCAGATATACCGCGCCGAGCGCCTTGAGGCGCCGCCATAGCGCCATCCGCTTGGCGGTGGGTTCGGCCGGGACTTTATAAGTCAGCAGCAACCATTTGATGGAATCCATTGTGCATCGAAATTTGTGACGACCGTTTCATTGTATATTTATCAACAGATACTCTCCACGGTGCCTGATAAAGGTATAGGGCTGTTGCGGTACGGGGTAGCTGCGAAGGCAATAAAAAAGCCCCGCATGTGGTGCGGGGCTGGCAGGGCATAGGAGGTCAGTCAGGTATCGGATTCCGGCGCCAGATGGCCGGGCCCGACCGAGAGGCAGTCTTCTTCGAATGCGGCGACCGCGTCATCGAGCGCCTGCGTGATTCGGGCTGCCGCCTCGTCGCTGGCAACCAACGCGCTGTCTACGTTGAAGATGGCCGCAGCATCGGTGATGCCCGCCAGATACGCCATCCTGAACAGCTTGCTCTGGTCAGGTGTGACGACGGTGATCTGCAGTTCCGACAAAGACTTTGCACGGGATCTCATACAGCCTCCTCTTCGGGCGCATCGCCATGACAATCAGGTCTGTGCCTCCGGCCCTCCGTCCGGCCGTTTGCTGTCATCCTGAAACTAGTGGAAACATAACATAGCTAGGGCAGCTTGTTTCACATGGCACGGCTGGGGACAGTCACTCGCGGCAACCGCCGACATTTTTTGCGCTGCGGGCCACGCAACATCAAGGCCATCGACGGAGACAACCATGCCATCCCCCACCACCCCACCGATGCTGACGATGCCCACGCGCCCCCTGGTCGCACTGGGAGGCGCCAAACCCAAACGCTATGTGCCTGCAGCATCCACCGACGTCAGCAGGACCTTCGATAAATACCGCAGGCTGATCGCGTTGCAGAACGCCAGGAAGTAGCGCGGATCGCCCGAGGCCGCGTTCAGCCCACGGCAGGGAGTTTTGCAGAGGGTCCCTAGGGAGCAACCAGCACGACAGTGACTAACGGGTGGTTGCTGAAGACCAGCGCCACGCCGCTGATCACATCAGCCTAAGTAAGCCCCCTGGCCATGGCCAGCGTCGAGCGCCCGCCAAAACCAGCCCCGGGGTCCTCGCCCAACTGAATCGGGCTCTGCAAGAAGCGCTCAACGATGCCGATGCCAGGGGGCGTCTGACCACGCTAGGCGTGCGCAGCAAGGACGAGCTGGACCGCTATGGCGCGATGTTCAGCGCGATTGGTTTGAAGATTGATTGATTTTTGAGGGGTCTTGCACGGAGCCAGTCGTGATGACCCCATGCAAATGCTGAGCGGCGCGCAGGATGCGGCTCGGCAGCTCCGCATTCTGGGTCCACAGCGCTTCAGGACAGAACTACAATGCCAGGCCGTCCGACCTCTCCCCCAGAGAGCACGGTGTGCATCTGGAGCCCCTGTATGTTGATCCGCCCTGCCCGCCTCACAGACGCCGCAGATTTGCCAGCCATTGAAAAGTCTGCCGCACAGCTGTATGGCAATGCCGCCGGCCTGGCCTGGCTGGCAGATGGCCCCCTGATCGCGCAGGCTGAGCATGAAAGCCGCATCCTCCAGCAATCGGTATGGGTGGCCGAGGCCGATAACGGCATTCTGACCGGGTTCATTAGCACCGAGATATTCGGCACCGAGCTTCACCTCTGGGAGCTATCCGTCCACGCGGACTGGCAGCGCAGAGGCATTGCCACCCTGCTCATCGACAGTGCTTACCGGCATGCGATCACGCAGGGTTTGAGCGCGCTGACGTTGACGACCTTCTCAGACCTCGCGTGGTGTGCGCCTGCCTATGCCAAACGGGGCTTTGAGCAGCTGCCGCAGCCGGGGCCACGCCTGCAAGACACGCTGGACGCGGAGGCCTTGCATGGGCTGCCGCCGGAGCGGCGCATCGCGATGCGGCTTCCGGTAGCCAGGGTCACTGCGCCGCGCTGATCAAGAGACGGCGCGGCCCTGCGCGTTAGCGCAGTTGCAGCCAGGCTGCTCCGTCAATCCGGATTCTTCATGAAGTGAAACCGCATCAAGGTCCGCTCGCGTGCCCGGCCGTGGTCCACCACCGGTTGCGGGTAGTCGCGCCCCAGTTGCAGACCGCAGGCCTGCTGCTCCAGCGGCTTCATCGCCGCAGGGAAGTGGATGTACCGGTCCGGCACCTTGGCCAGCTCGGGCAGGTAGCGGCGGATGAACTTGCCATCCGGGTCGAAGCGCTCCGACTGGGTGATGGGGTTGAAGATGCGGAACCAGGGCTGGGCATCGCAGCCGGTCGAGGCCGCCCACTGCCAGCCGCCGTTGTTCGATGACAGGTCATAGTCATTGAGGTGCTGGGCAAAAAAGCGCTCGCCCGCGCGCCAGTCAATGCCCAGGTCCTTGGTCAGAAAGCTGGCCACCACCATGCGCAGGCGGTTGTGCATGTAGCCGGTCTGCAGCAGCTGGCGCATCGCGGCGTCCACCAGCGGGTAGCCGGTGCGCGCCTCGCACCAGGCCTGCCACAGCTCGGGCGCATCGTCCCACTGCACCTTGTCGTAGATGGGGCGGAACGACTGGGTCACCACCTGCGGGTGGTGCCAAAGAATCATCGCGTAGAAGTCGCGCCAGGCCAGCTCGGACAGCCAGGTCTGCGCGCCTTCGCAGCCGGTACGCGCTTGCGCCACGGCCAGGGCGGCCAGTTGGCGGATCGACACGGTGCCAAAGCGCAGATGCACCGACAGGTAGGAGACGCCCTTGACCGCCGGAAAATCCCGCGCCTCCTGGTAGGCCGCCATGCGCGGCAAAAAATCCTGCAGCAGCTGCTGCGCGCCCCGGCTGCCGGCAGGTATCTTGAGCGATGCCAGATTGCTGGGCGCAAAACCCAGATCGGCGAGCGACGGTATCGCTTCGCCCTGGGGCAGCGCCGCCAGATGCCCGGCATAGCGCGCCACCGGGTAGGCCTGGCACTGGAAGGCATCGAGCTTTTGCAGCCAGGCGCGCTTGTAGGGCGTGAACACGCTGTAGGGATGGCCCTGCTGAGTCAGCACCTCATCGCGGTCCAGCAGCACCTGGTCCTTGTAATCGCTGAACACAATGCCGGCGGCCTGCAGATCACCGGCCACGCGCGCATCGCGGGCGATGGCCTCGGGTTCGTAGTCGCGGTTGGTCAGCACCTCTTGCACGCCCAGTGCCTGCGCCAGCTGCACCACCTCTTGCGCAGCCGAGCCATGCCGCACCAGCAAGCCCGCGCCAGGCGTACCGCTGCCCGCTGCCAGCTGGCGCAGGTCCTCATCCAGCGCCAGTACGCTGGCATGGATAAAGTCCACCCGCCTGTCCTCGCGCGTCGGCAGCAGGTCCAGGATGTCGGTGTCAAAGACGAAGACGCAATACACCTGCTCGAAGCGGCGCAAGGCATGGTAGAGAGCGGCATGGTCATCGCAGCGCAAATCGCGGCGCATCCATACCAGGGCGCGGCTGGCCATGGTGATCGGTTTCCTTGTCTAGCGGTTTTTGAGTGTCGGAGCCTGGGAGCACAATGCAGGCCATCATCCAGCAACACGGGTGCGACATTGTGCCTCGCCGCCATGGCGTGGCGTGCCAGAGAAAGTCGCGTTCCACCAGGGTGACCCGGTTGCGCCATCAACGCATCACCAAGCCCCCATCCACCAGCAACACCTGCCCTGTCATGAACCGGCTCAGGTCCGATGCCAGGAACAGCACCGGCCCGGCCACATCCTCGGGGCTGGCCAGGCGGCGCAGCGGCGTGGCGGCCATCAGCGATTCGCGGAAGGATTCGCGGGTTTGCGCGCTGCCCTGGGTGGGGTAGACGAGGCCCGGGGCGACACAATTGACGCGTATCCCAAAGGGCCCCAGCTCGCTGGCGAGGTTGCGGCTGAAGCCCACCAGCGAGGCCTTGGCCGTGCTGTAGTCGTGGTAGGCGACAACCGGGTGCTCCACCAGATTGCTGGTGATATTGACGATGCTGCCACGGGCGCGCTGGCGCATTTGCGGCAGCACCGCGCGGCAGACATGGAAGGCGCCGCCCACGGCGGCATCGAACTGCGCCTGGTAGTCGCTCCAGGCCAGGGCATCGAGCGGCCGGCGGCGCTCCGGGTCAAAGGCATAGGGGCGCAAGGCATTGTTCACGACGACATCGATGGGCCCGGCCTCCTGCGCAATGGCCTGGGCCATCGCGTCCACCGCCGCCGGGTTGCCCACATCGGCCTGCACGGCCCAGGCGTCGCCGCCGGCGGCCTGGCAGGCGGCCACGGTCTGGGCCGCTGCCGCCTCATTGGCCAGGTAGTTCACCGCCACGGTGGCGCCTTCGCGCGCAAAGGCCTGGGCAATGGCCGCGCCAATGCCCCGGCTGGCACCTGTTACCAGCACGACCTTGCCGTGCAGGTTCAACGCACTGCTGTCCAGCATCTCAGGCCCCCGGCAGCCAACGGCTGTCCACCACATCGGCCACCTTGATGGGCTGTTGCACCATACCCAGCGCATGGTAGGCATCGGCACCCTTTTGCAGCGCGTTCAGGTCAAAGCTGCCCAGCGGTGCGACCTTGCCTTGCACCCGCAGAGTGGGCTGGGCCGATGCATTGCGCAGCCCGATCACATCGAGGTTGATGTCATGCTGGGTGCCATCAATCGCGCGTTTGGTGGCCAGGGTGGCGGCCTCTTCGGGGTTGGCGATCATCCAGGCCGCGCTGTCGCGGTAGCCGCGCAAGAAAGCCTGCAGCAACGCCGGCTGCTGCTCCAGCGTCTGCCGGCGCACCACAAACATGTCGCTCGACATATTGAGGTAGTCGCGCACGGGCATCACATGCACCTCGCCCATGCCCTTGCGCAGGCCCACGGCCAGGCCGGTGTCGGTGGCGGCCGTCGCATCGACCTGGCCTTGCATCAGCGGCGCAAAGTTCAAAAGGCCCGTGACGACAATGCGCACATCCGATTCCTTGAGCCCCGCCTGGTGCAGCATCACCAGCAGGTTCTGGCGCGTGCCGCTGGCCAGGCTGTAGACACCAATGGTCTTGCCCTTCAGGTCCGCCGGCTTACGGATGCCGCTGGAGCGCAGCGACACGACATTGAACACGTTTTGCGGGTAGATGTCGTAGATGGCGACCAGCTTCTCGCCCTTGTCCAGCGCCATGAAGAACGAGCCCGGATCGGTAAAGGCCACATCGCCCTGTCCGCTCAGGATATTGCGGATCGCGTCACCACCACCCGCACCCGGCAGGTAGGTCAGGTCCACCCCCTGGGCCTTGAAAAAGCCCTTGTCCGGTTCGGCCAGGATGTTGGTGATTTCGCTGATCGGCTTGCTCCAGCCGGCCAGGCGGATCTTGCCGCTGACCGGGGTTGCAGCGCCCGCTGTGATGCCCGTGCCCGCCAGGCCCAGGCCCAAGAGGCCAGCAGAGGCGCCCAGCCAGCGGCGGCGCGAGAGGGAGGAGGTCAGAAAAAGTGCAGACATAAGCGGTCCATCCAGAAGCAATCGGGCAAAAATCAAAAATCAACGGCCTGGGCCAGCGACCGCATGGCGACGCAGCAATTTGCGCTCCAGCAGCAAACAGGCCTGGTACAGCAGCAGGCCCAGTGCTGCGATCAGCAGCAGCGCGGCAAACATCAACGTGGTGTCCATCATTCCCTGCGCGGCAATCACCACGGCGCCCAGCCCTTGGCTGGCGCCCATGAACTCCGCCACTACCGCCCCCACCAGCGCCAGCACCACCGCCACGCGCAGGCCCGCCAGAATGGCCGGCAAGCCTGTGGGCAGCTTGAGCCGCAATAACGTCTGCAGCCGGCTGGCCCCCAGCATGCGAAACAGCTGCAGGCGCTGCACATCGACCTGGCGCAGGCCCGTCAAGGTGTTTTCCATCAGCGGAAAAAAGCAGACCAGCGCCGTGATCAGCACCGTCGGCAGCATGCCAAAACCAAACCACAGCACAAACAGCGGCGCCAGTGCCAGCTTGGGCACCACCTGGCTGACCACCACATAGGGCCGGAGCACGCGCTCCAGCAAGACCGACTCGGCCAAGGCCATGCCGGCCAGCAAGCCAAAAGACGCGCCCGCCGCCAGGCCCAGCAGCACCGCCTGCACGGTGGCGGCCATGTGCGGCCAGAAATAGCCGGACGCGAGCCCCGCCCACAAGGCCTGCAGCACCGCCGACGGCACCGGCAGCACCAGCGCCGAGATACCTCCCAGGCGCCCTGCGCCCTCCCACACGGCCAGCAGCAGCACCAGCAGCGCAGCGGCCCACAGCCGGGCTTTCAACAGGGGGTTCATGCGCTGGCCCCGTCCATTGCGGCACGCACCTGGGCCGCATAGGCGTTGAAGGCCGGGCCATGGCGCATGGCCTGGGTGCGGGGCGTTGGCAGATCAATGGCGATATCGGCGACAAGGCGCCCGCCGTGCATCAACGCCACCCGGTCCCCCAGGTACACGGCCTCGTTGATGTCATGCGTGACAAATAGCACCGTGGTGCCCCGCGCGCGGCAGCTGCGCAGCAGCTCATCCTGCAGCTCGGCACGGGTGATGGCGTCGAGGGCGGCAAAGGGCTCGTCGAGCAGCAGCAAGGCGGGCTCACGTATCAAGGCCCGCGCCAGCGCCACCCGGCTTTGCTGCCCGCCGGACAGTTGGCCGGGTTGCTGCCGGGCCAGCGCTGCCAGGCCCAGTTGGGCCAGCAGTTGCTCGGCCGCGTGACGGTCCTGCGCCGTGGGCTTGCGCTGCAGCGACAGCGGCAGCAGCACGTTGTCCAGCACCGTCAACCAGTCCAGCAACGTGGGCGACTGGAACATCACACCCAGCTGCGGGCCCGGTGCTGCCAGGCTGCCGCCGGCGCGCACAATGCGGCCCGCCTGGGGCTGCAGCAGGCCAGCAACCAGCTGCAGCAAGCTGGTCTTGCCGCAGCCGCTGCGGCCCAGCAGGCAGTGGAAGGCGCCTTGCGCCATCTGCCAGCTCACGCCATCCACAACCGGGGCCTGGCCCGGGTAGGCGAAACTGAGGCGCTCGATATCAATCCATGCCATCGCGCCGCCCTCAGTCTGCATAGCGGGCCAGCGGCTGCGCAGCGGCCTCGGCAGCGGCATCGATCTCGGTCATCCGCACCAGGTCGAGCAGGCTGAAGCGCCCATCGTGGTGCCAACCGGCCTCGGGCACGCCCATGGCGCCCAAGGCGCTGATGCGGGTGACGCCGGCGGCGCCCAGCAGGCTGGCGAGGCGGTACAAATCTTCGGGGCCCACAGCCAGGCCTGCGGTTTGCAGGTAGTCGCGCTGGGCTGCCACCAGCGGCAGCGCCTGCTCCAGGCTGTCCACCCCCACCACCACAATACTGCGGTACAGCGCGGTGGGCGCGAGCGGCTCCAGGCTGTCGCTATAGGCGACGCTCCAGGGTGCATCGGCCGGGCCAATCAGCTGCGGGACGGTGCCGTCATCGGCGGGCGCGCGCCATTCCAGCGACTGCTGCCAGCGGGCCAGGCCAGCGCCCTCTTCCAAATCCAGCGGCCGGCGTGCAAAGCGCTGCTGCAGATTGGCGAGCTCGGCCGCCAGGTAATCGGCAAAGGCGCGGGGCGCGACGGTAGCGCCCCGCTCTACATAGAACACATGGGGCGAGTAGCAGCCCTGCTGGTCGTAGCGCATCACATCCCAGGCAGCCAGCCGCGCATGGGCCGGTGCTTTGACGGCATCCAGCGCCGCCTTACCCACCATGCCAAACCCCAGCTTGTGGCCATGGGGCAAAAATCGCGTCGTCACCGGCAACTGCTGGCGCAGCGCGGCCAGGGTCTGGTTGCTGCCATAGGCCATCACGGTATCGGCCTGGGCGTATAGCACTTGCGCACCGTCGGCGCTGTCGCCCGTCTGCGCGCCGCCGGGCCACCAGACCACCGCCAGGCAGTCGGCCAGTGGGGGATGCACCTCTGCCAGCAAGCGCGCAAACCAGCCGGCAAACAGCGGCTCGGCGCTGGCCAGCTTGCCGATGCTGGGCGCCTTGACCAGCAGGCCGCACACCAGGCTCCACAGCGACAGTGCCGGCACATTGCCGGCCCAGCTGTGCAGCAGCAGGCCCGGGCCATAGGCGCGCACCGCCCCGCCTTTGACGGCGGGCACAAAGCCATCGAGCACAGCAGGGTTGGCAAAATCCTCGCCAGCAAAGCGCCACAGCTGGGGCGCCCGAAAGGTCTTGAACAGGCCGTTGAGCCCCAGACGCACCATTGCCGCGTCATAGCCGCAGACCAGCGGCAGGCAGGCATCGATCTGGCGGCGATAGGGGTCGGCCGGGTCCAGCAGGCGGGCCATCGCGCGGTCAATGGCGGCGACGATCTCGGCCAGCGGCATCGGCTGCAGCTGGCGCTGCGCGGCCGCACGCACCCGCGCGGTCAGCGCCTGCATCTGTGCGCCACTGAGCACCGGCACCTCGACCTCCAGGTGGGCGCCCGCGCGCTCAAACACCAGCACCTGCCAGCGCACCGGGTTGTCATCCAGGCCAGGCAGGTAGCCGGCCCGTAGGCGCTCGGCCATGCGCTCAGGCGCTTGTGCCTGCATCATGCGCGCGCCGCTTGCACAAACTCATCAACGGCCAGGGAGCAGCCCTTGGCGGCAGCCCCTTCGGCCCGGCCCAGCAGCAAAAAGCCGCCCTCGGCCCACTGGCCCACATCCTCGGTCAGGATGGTGCTGACCGCGTTGTAGTTGGCCAGGTCGCAGTGCACCAGAATGCCGCGCTCACCCGGCGCCACACTGCGGCCGCTGACGGGCTCGACCAGGCGCGAGCGAATCCAGTGCGGCCCGGACTTGACCGAAGGCAAGCGGGCATTGCCGTTGTCATAGAACTGGGTGCTCAGCTCGGTCATGCCATACATGTTGATGCACAGCGCGGGCGGCACACCCAGCAGCTCGGTCAGACCGGCATAAAAATCGGCCAACGGCAGATCGCGCGACTGGCCCTTGTAGCCGCCGGTGTCCAAAATGCGGCTGCCCGCCGGCAGCTGAAAGCGGCGGCCCTGGGCGCGCAGCGCATCCATCACATGCACGAGGCTGAAGCTCGCGCCCAGCAGCGCATAGGGCTGGCCGGTGCGCTCGGCCGCTTCCAGCACCGCGCAGAGTCCGTCCATATCCAGGCCCTCCGGCCCCAGAAAATAGCGGCTCTCCGGCGTACCAAAGCTCGACTTGGCCAGCGCCAGGTAATGCGCCAGCGAGGAGTTGGGCATGGCCACTTCATCGGGGAACAGGATGCCCATCGGCATGCGCGCCGTGCCCTGCATGAAGCGGGTGGCAAAGTGCCGCTGCATCGACAGGTCATACACCTGCAAGGCCGGATGAAAATGCCGGCCCCGCGCGGCGCGGCCGGTGGTGCCGCTGGTCATGAAGACGCGTTCGGCCTGCGACGGCGGCGCGCTGCGCAGCTCCAGCGCCTTGAAGGCATCGATGGGCACGGCCGGGATATCGCTCCAGGTCTTGACCGTGCGCGGGCTGGCGCCACGGCGCTGGCAAAAGCTGCGAAACGGCGTATTGGATGCGTATTGGTAGGCGAAAAGGCGCAGCGCGAGCTGGTCAAACTGGTCATCGGTGCAGCCATCCATTGCGATGAATGCAAGCAGGTCTGCGACCAGCGTATCGGCCTTGTCCATGGAATTCCTTCGAGAGCGGTGACGTCATGCTCCGAAGGCTCCCCCCATGCGCGCAACGCGGCCCATGGCAGGGAACTGGCTCTTCTTCCGCCGGAATGACCCGGTTCAAGTTCTCGGGTGTAGATCTCAGCACTGGCGTGCACCCCGGAGCAGGCGCCATCTTAACCGAGCACCACCGGCACGAGGCCGAGCAGGCTTCAAGCCAGGGTCTGCGCCACGGTCAATAGCAGGCCGTCCGCCAACCCCACATCAGGGAAAGCACCAGGGCCACCGCAATGGTGCATGCGCGTCCTTCCACCAGCCGCACCTGCACCAGGCCAAGGCATTTCATGCCGATTCCTGCACCATATCCAGGCGGCGCGGCATCCACGTAACCCATTGTGGTGCCTTGCAAATTTTCTGCGGCAGATCAAAGCAGCCATGCTGGAAATCACCTAGTCCGGCACCCTTTTCTTCTGCGATTCAGTCTGTTAACTTATGTCCTGTCGACAGACGACTGTCGCTAGACGACATAAATTCAACGAGGACAACAATGCTTGCAATGGCTGATGCCGACGTCCAATCCGGCTACGACAAATCGCATACCGAGAGCGAACAGCGGGTTCGCGAAGACCTGGCCGCCGCCTACCGCCTGATGGCCCATTTCGGGATGGACGACAGCATCTACACGCACATCTCGGCGCGGGTGCCGGGCCGTACCGACCAGTTCCTCATCAACCCCTTTGGCACCCTGTTCAAGGACATCACGGCCAGCTCGCTGGTCAAGATCGATGCCGAGGGCCGCATCGTGGAAGACACGCCCTACCAGGTGAACCCGGCCGGCTTTGTGATCCACAGCGCCGTGCATGCCGCGCGGCACGACGCCGCCTGCGTCGTGCACTCGCACACCGAAGCGGGCGTGGCCGTCTCCTCGCTGCAATGTGGTCTGCAGCCCAGCAATCAATGGGCGCTGCAGTTCTACAACCGCGTCGTGTACCACACCTTCGAAGGCATCGCGCTGGATCTGCATGAGCGCGAGCGCCTGGTCGCCGATCTGGGCAGCACGGCCAAGGCGATGGTGCTGCGCAACCACGGCCTGCTCACCTTGGGCAACAGCGTCGCCGAGGCCTTCATCCTGATGCTGAACCTGGACCGCGCCTGCCGTGTGCAGCTGGCCATCCAGTCCAGCGGCCAGGCCATCAACCCCGTGCCGCCCGAGGTGTGCGAGCTGACCGCGCGCCAGTACGAAAGCGGCGACACCGATGTGATGCCCGGCCAGCCCAAGCGCGCCGACCCGCATGAGCGCGAATGGCAGGGCCTGCTGGGCTTTTTGCAGCCGCCCGGCCGCAGCCACTACCGCGACTGACCAGCGCGACGGACCTGCGACTGACGCGCCAGACCCTTGCATGCCGCCGCCTTTGCGGCCCCTCCGCCGCAACCCCACCGGGCCAGGCACCCCTCTATACCAAGACAGGAAGCAACCATGATCAATCGGCGTGAACTCATCTCCTACAGCCTGGCGGGAGCCGGCCTCAGCATCGCGGGCGTGCCCATGGCGGCCCTGGCGCAGCAGACCAAGGGAACGATCAACGTGATGGTGCAGCCCGAGCCCTCGGGCCTGATGCTGGGCATCGTGCAAAACGGCCCGACCCAGCTGGTATCCGGCTATATCTACGAGGGCCTGCTGCGCTACGACGACAAGCTGGAGCCCCATGGCCTGCTGGCGACGGCCTGGAGCCGCTCCGACGACGGCCTGACCTACACCTTCAAGCTCAAGTCCGGCGTCAAGTGGCACGACGGCAAGCCCTTCTCTGCCGATGACGTGGTGTTCTCGGTCGACAAGTTTCTGCGCAAGACCCATGCCCGCCTGCGCGCATCGCTGGAGCCGCTGGAGAGCGTGCGCGCCATCGATGCCAACACGGTGGAGTTCAAGCTCAAGTACCCGTTTGGCCCCTTCATCAGCCTGTTCGACACCGGCTCGATGCCGATGCTCCCCAAGCACATCTACGAAAACACCGACTACGCCACCAACCCGGCCAATGCCAAGCCGATTGGCACGGGCCCCTTCAAGTACAAGGAATGGGTGCGGGGCTCCTACATCCAGCTGGTGGCCAACGAGCTCTACCACACCAAGGGCGAGCCCATGGTGGAGAACCTCTACTTCCACATCATCCCGGATGCGGCCTCGCGCGCTGCGGCGTTTGAATCGGGCAAGGTTGATGTGGTGCCAGGGGGCGCGGTCGAGTTCTTCGACGTGGCGCGCCTGGCCAAGCTGCCTGGCGCTGCCGTCACCACCAAGGGCTGGGAGTTCTACTCGCCCCATTCCTGGCTGGTGCTGAACAACCGCAAGGCGCCCTTTGACAACCCTAAGTTCCGCCAGGCCGTCATGTATGCGATGGACCGCGAGGCCATGGTCAAGGTTGCCTGGCAGGGCTTTGCCAAGACGGCGGCCGGCCCCTTCAACCAGCATGTGAAGTTCGCCTCCGACGACGTCACCAAGTACCCGCGTGATCTGAACAAGGCCAAGGCCTTGCTCAAGGAAGCCGGCTACAAGGGCGAGACCGTGCGCCTGCTGCCACTGCCCTATGGCGAATCCTGGCAGCGCCTGGCCGAGATGATCCGCCAGAACCTGATCCAGGCCGGCATCAAGGTGGAGACCACCGGCACCGATGTGGCCGGCTGGAACCAGCGCACCGCCGAATGGGATTTCGACATGGCCATCATCTATGTCTACCAGTACCCCGATCCGGCGCTGGGCGTGGCCCGTACCTACACCAGCCACACGATCGCCAAGGGCTCGCCGTTCAACAACATCGAAGGCTATGTCAACCCCAAGGTGGATGCGCTGTTTGACGCCGGCGCCAAGGCGCTGACCGATGCCGACCGCGCCAAGGCTTATGCCGAGGTGCAGAAGATCCTGACCGAGGAGGTGCCGGTGGCCTGGTTGCATGAGATCAACTTCCCCACGCTCTACCGCACCAAGATCAAGAACCCGATCAGCTCCGGCGTGGGCTTGAACGACAGCCTGAGCCGTGCCTCGATAGGCTAAGAGCCGCTAACACAACCCTTGATACGTCGTTGCCCTGCCTTGTCGTACTACTGTACTGCCTGCGGCAGGACGCCTAGTCTCAACCGCAAACCTTCGGTTTGCTGGGTCGTGTTAGCAGCTCTAAGCACCGGCTGCGGCCCCTGGCCGCAGCGCATCTCTTCTTGCTGAACTCTGCACGCTGCCAGCGCCACTGGCGCGTGCGGGATGGCTACGCTTTTGTCTCGCTCCAAGGTCTCCCCGCTATGAACCGCCTCCGCTACATGTCCGTCCGGGTGCTCCAGGGTCTGCTGGTACTCATGTGCATAGCCACCGTCAACTTCATGCTGATACGGGCTGCGCCCGGCGACCCGGTCGCGGTGATCGCCGGTGAAGCCGGCGCCTCGGACCCGCAATTCGTCGCCCAGCTGCGCGAGCAGTTTGGCCTGGACAAGCCCGTCACCACCCAGCTGGCCAACTACCTGGGCCACATCACGCAGCTGGACCTGGGCTTTTCCTACCGGCAGCAGCGCCCGGTGCTGGAGCTGATTGCCGAGCGCCTGCCCGCCACCTTGCTGCTCACCGGCAGTGCCTTTGTGATGTCGCTGATCTTTGGCGTGGCCTTGGGCGCCACGGCCAGCCGCCATGCCGGCAAATGGGTGGACAGCGCCATCACCTTTGTGGCGCTGGTGTTCTATGCCACACCGCTGTACTGGCTGGCGATGATGGCGGTGCTGGTGTTCTCGGTGCAGCTGAGCTGGCTGCCCGGTTTTGGCTACTTCACCGTCGGCAGCGATGCCACCGGCCTGGCCCGCGCCTGGGACATTGTCCAGCACCTGGTGCTGCCCTTGCTCACCCTGGCGCTCTTTTATATGGCGGTCTATGCCCGCATGACCCGGGCCTCGATGCTCGAAGTCGCGCAGATGGACTTTGTCAAAACCGCCCGCGCCAAGGGCGTGCGCATGGGCCGCATCCAGCGCCAGCACATTCTGCGCAATGCCCTGCTGCCCATCGTCACCCTGGCGGGCATCCAGGCCGGCGGCCTCATTGGCGGCGCGGTGCTGACCGAGACCGTGTTTGCCTGGCCCGGCATTGGCCGCCTGATGTTCGATGCGCTGCTGCAGCGCGACTACAACCTGCTGCTGGGCTGCTTCCTGGTCGCAGCCGCCGTCGCGGTGCTGTTCAACCTGATCACTGATTTTGTCTACACCCTGGTCGATCCCCGGATCGAACTGGGCTGAAACGGAGCCTTGCGATGACTGCCCTCTCTGAACCTGCCCTGGCGGCCGACACGCCCCCCGCCAAGAACAAGCACCGGTCCACCTTCTGGCGCCGCTTTTGCCGCAACCGTGGCGCGCTGCTGGGCCTGGCCATCCTGCTGCTGGTGGCCCTGCTGGTCTGCTTTGGCCCGCTGCTGGCCGCCCACAACCCCTGGGACATGGTCGAGCAACCGTTTTTGCCGCCGATGGAGCGCGAAGGCTTTGCGATGGGCACCGACACCATGGGCCGCGATATTCTCTCGGGCCTGGTACTGGGCGCCCGCATCTCGCTGCTGATTGCGGTGATCTCCACCTTGGTGTCGCTGCTGATCGGTGTGGGCATCGGTGCCATCTCGGGCTACTTTGGCGGCTGGGTCGATGCCAGCCTGATGCGCTTTACCGAAATGTTCCAGTCCGTGCCCAGCTTTGCGCTGGCCCTGGTGCTGGTGGCCATTTTTGAGCCCTCGGTCAACTCCATCATCGTGGCCATTGCACTGGTCTCCTGGCCGCCGGTAGCGCGCCTGGTGCGCGGCGAATTTTTGACCCTGCGCCAGCGAGATTTTGTGGCCGCCGCCCAGCTGGCCGGCCAAAGCACTCCGCGCATCATCCTGGCGCAGATCCTGCCCAATGCGGCCTCGTCCATCGTGGTGATGGCCTCGCTGATGGTGGCCACCGCGATCCTGCTCGAATCGAGCCTGAGCTTCATGGGCCTGGGTGACCCCAACCTGATGAGCTGGGGCTACATGATTGGTTCGGCCCGCACCGTGCTGCGCCAGGCCTGGTGGATGGCCGTGTTCCCCGGCGTCGCCATCCTGCTCACCGTGCTGGCCTTCAACCTGGTTGGCGAAGGGCTGAACGACGGACTCAATGCGCGCCAGGACGGGAAGACGAAATGAACGCCTACTCACACGAAGCCCTGCATATGCTTGCACACATGCCTGCCGAGCCCACTACCCCGGAGCCGGTGCTGACCGTACGCGGTCTGGACATCCGCCTGCCGCTGGGCGCCGACCGCGCGTTGGCTGTCACCCAGGCCAACCTGCAGATCCTGCCCGGCCAGACCCTCTGTGTTGTCGGCGAATCGGGCTCGGGCAAGTCGATGATCGCCAACGCCATCATGGGCCTGCTGCCCCGCCCCAAGGTGGAGCCGGTGGCCGGCGAGATCCTGTTTGATGGCCAGGACCTGCTGTGCCTGAGCGAAGACCAGCTGCGCGAGCTGCGGGGCAGCCGCATGGCCATGGTGTTCCAGGAGCCGATGACGGCGCTGAACCCGGTGATGCGCATTGGCGACCAAATGGCCGAGGCACTGGATGCCCACTTGCAGCTGCCCGCTGCCGACAAGCGCCGCCGCATCATCGCCGCGCTGACCGATGTGGGCCTGCCCGAGCCCGAGCGCCTGATCGATGCCTACCCGTTTCGTCTCTCAGGCGGCCAGCGCCAGCGCGTGATGATCGCCATCGCGATGCTGCTGGAGCCCAGCCTGCTGATTGCCGACGAGCCCACCACCGCGCTGGATGTGACGACGCAGGCGCAGATCCTGCAGCTGATGCGTGCGCTGCAGAAAAAGCGCGGCATGGCCATGCTGTTTATCACCCACGACTTTGGCGTGGTGGCCGAGATTGCCGACCATGTGGTGGTGATGCAGACCGGTGTGGTTGTCGAAGCCGGCCCGGCCCGCCAGGTGCTGCGCAATCCCCAACATGCCTATACGAAGAAGCTGCTGGCCGCCATTCCGCATGGCAATGTGCGCGAGACCCAGGCCAGCACGGCGCAGCCGGTGCTGCAGGTCAAGGACCTGTGCAAGGTCTACCGCACTGGCGGCGGCTTTTTGCGGCCCGCCCGTGAGGTGGTGGCCGCCGAGCGCATCAGCTTTGACCTGGGCCGCGCCCAGACCCTGGGCGTGGTGGGCGAATCGGGCTCGGGCAAGTCGTCTCTCGGCCGCTGCATTGTGGGCCTGGCACCGTTTGACAGCGGCGATATCCTCTTCAACGGCCAGCGCCTGAGCTCGGGCGCCGCACTGCGCCGCCAGGCCAAGGGCAAGATCCAGATGGTCTTCCAGGACCCCTATGCATCGCTCAACCCGCGCCACAAGATTGGCGCGGCCATTGCCAGCGGCCCCATTGCCCAGGGTGTCCCCAAGGCCG
>Ga0308165_1000878_pt1 | contig 46611 bp, 41 predicted proteins | sample PhyWR2_FD_201032 | JGI IMG/M metagenome (GOLD analysis project Ga0308165, IMG submission 201032) | Phyllosphere microbial communities from UC Gill Tract Community Farm, Albany, California, United States - DLSLW.R2 | ecosystem: Host-associated > Plants > Phyllosphere > Unclassified | place: USA... | reverse complement strand
CGGGTGTCGCTTCCAGGCCGAGGATGGCGGTCACCGGATCGCCGGGCAGGATCGCCAGCAGCGAAAAGATCACCATGCTGACCAGCAGCAGGGTGGGGATGACCAGCAGGATGCGTTTGATCAGTGGTGACATGGGAGACTTGGGAGGCTTGAAATATGCATGCTATGCGCCGTTCGGACTTGAACCTGCTCACGCTCTTGCTGCAAGGCCGTGAGCAGGCTCGGCGTATCGCGGAAAGTGCTTCCGGTTACTTCGACAGCGTCGCCGTGCGGATCACGCCGTCCGGCACCAGCCTGAAGCCCTTGATGCCCTTGGAGATCCCGAACAGCACGTTGTCGTGGTTCAGGAACACGTACGGCACGTCCTTCACCAGGATCTGCATGGCCTGGTCGTAGAAGGCCTTGCGCTTGGCCTCGTTGCTTTCCAGGCGCGCCTGTTGCAGCAGGTCGTCGACTTCCTTGGTGCCGTATTTGGAGTAGTTCAGCGAGCCGTTGGTGACGGTGAAGTCGTAGACGTTCTGGTCGGGATCGGGACGGCCGCTCCAGCCGACGAACAGCGCTTCATGGGTGCCGGCCTTGCCCGCCTCGATCTGCGTCGCCAGTTCGGCTTTTTCCAGCGTCACGCTGATGCCGGCCGGGCGCAGCATGCCCTGGATCATCTGGCCGACCTGCGATTCATACGGCGTGGTCGGCAGCGTCAGGCGGAAGCTGAAGCCGGCTTCCTTGCCCGCCGCCTTCAGCAGCGCCTTGGCGCGCACGAGGTCAACCTTGGGCGGCGCGTCGGCTTCGCCGTGGGCGAACTGGGCCTTGCTGAACGGCGAATGGGCTGCCGCGACGGCGCCGTTGTAGACCACCTTGGCGATGGCGTTGCGGTCGATCAGGATGTCGACGGCTTCACGCACTTCCTTCTTGTCGAACGGCGGCTTGGCGGTGTTCAGGTAAAAGCCGCGAAAGCCCAGCGACGGCTTGTTGATGACGGTGTACTTGGCGCCGGCGTCGATGTTGGTGATTTCCTTGTACGGAAAACGGTTGGTGATATCGACCTGGCCGCTGCGCAGATTGTTGAAGGCGACGTTGACGTCGTTCATGATCTTGTAGGTGACGCCGTCGACCTTGGGCAGGCCGGCTTGCCAGTAATGCGGATTCTTTTCCAGTGTGATGGTGGCGCCCTTGAGGCGGCCCTTGTAGATGAAGGGGCCGGTGCCGACCGGATTATTGACGTAGTCGTCGCCGTATTTTTTCACCGCGTCCGGCGAGGACATCATGCCGGCGCGATCGGTCAGGATCGACATGAACGGCGCGAACGGCGCGGTCAGCTCGAGCTTGACGGTGCTGTCATCGACCACGGTGATTTGCTTGATGTACTTGAGTTCATTGCGGCGCAGGGAGTTTTTTTCCTGTCCGCGCAGCAGGTTGAATTCCACCGCCTTGGCGTTGAACGGCGTGCCGTCCTGGAATTTCACACCCTTTTGCAGATACAGCGTGTAGGTCTTCTGGTCGTCGGAAATAGTCCAGCGCTGCGCCAGCATCGGTACGATCTTGCCGCTCTCGTCGAGGTCGACCAGCTTGTCGAAGATGCTCTGGTAGACGATGCGCTCGGCGATCATCGACGATTGCGTCGGATCGAGCTTGCCGGGATCGTCGTCCAGCGAAATATTAATGACGGCGGCCGCAGCCGACAGCGACACGCCGCTCAGCAGAGCGGCGGCAAGACCGACGACAGGACTGACGAAAGGACGGGCAGAAAGACGTGAAAGCGGAGGAAAAAGCTGGCTCATCGTTGTTCCTTTAAATGTAGGCACCAATGTATACATCAAAGTAGACATGCATTTATCGTGCCATATCCCGTTTGAAAAAGGGACCAAAAACCGCTGGCAGCCGGTGGTTTCTGCTTTAAAAACAACGATTTATCCGTGTAGCCGGGGCAGCCGGAGGCCATTGCGGCGCACAAGAAATCCCGCTTTCCGGCAGGTTTACCGACCCGCCTGAAGGGGCGGGAAACGCCCGCAAGGTACAGGCTTGGTGCGGGCGCGTAACGATCCGCACGCGGCAAGAGGTCCGAAATGGTGCGGCGCGATTCCGGCCGGCAAACAAAAAGGGCCGTGCTTTTCTGCACGGCCCCGATGAAGACGCAGTCGTCGCTTGATCGCCGCTTGATCCTAGCCTAACGCCGCGCGGCGTCGCGCGCGCCGAGTCCGGTCAATATCCGGTACGCGGCCGTCACGCGCTCGTCGTTGGGATAATTCCGGTTCGCCAGGATGACGATGCCGATTTTCCTGGCAGGGGCATACAGAGCGTAGGCGCCGAAGCCGCCCGTCGATCCGGTCTTGTTGAGCAGCACGTCCGCCTGCGGCGGCAAGGGCGGCGCCAACTTCACGGCGGTCACGCCCTGGTACACCATCTGGTTGGCGTTGCCGGCCAGCAGGCGCGACAGCGGGGCGGTATCGGGATACTGCTCCCAGATCAGGTCCTGGGTGATTTCACCCGCCTTGAAATAGCCGGTGTGCGTATCGGTGACCGCTTGCTGCAGCTTGGGATCGAGTTTGACCAACCCCATGTTGGCGTCGATGAAACGGATCAGGTCGTGCGTATTGGTCTTCACGCCATAGGCTTCGTCGGCCAGCATGCCGGGATTCACCCGTACCGGCGCGCCGGCCTTGTTATAACCCTGGGCGTAGTTCTTCATCTGGCCGGCCGGCACCCTGACATAGCTGTGCGTCATGCCGAGCTGGGGAAACAGCGTCTTTTCCATCGCGTCCGCGAACGGCACTCCCATGCTTTTGGCCGTAACCACGCCGAGCAGGCCGATGCCCGGGTTGGAGTAATTCCGGAAAGTGCCGGCGGCGTGGGTGGGCTTCCAGTTCTTGTAGTAATCCATCAGCTGCTGCTCGTTGCTCACTTCATCGGGCAGCTGCAGCGGGAAGTCGCCGGCGGTGTGCGTGCCGAGATTCATCAGGCTGATGTTGTCGAAGCTGCCGCCCTTCAGGTAAGGCAGGTGTCGGCTGACGCTGTCGCTCAGCGACAGCTGGCCGTTGACCTGGGCGTACGAGGCCAGCGTGGCGGTCAGCGTCTTGCTGAGGGAGCCGATCTCGAACAGGGTGATGTTGCTCACCGGCTGGCCGTCGGACTTCGACGCCACGCCGTAGTTATAGAAATAATTTTTGCCGTCGACGGAGACGGCGACCGCCATGCCGGGGATGGCGTATTTTTCCATCAGCGGGCGGACGGCGGCATCCACCATGCCCTGGATTTCAGGCCGGTCGGCGCTGGGGCTTGCATAGCTGCTGCAGCCCGCCAGAAGGGAAAGCGCTGCCGCGATGCGGAGTGTGTTGATGGCTTGTCGATACATGCTTGGGTACCTCGATTCAGATCAGGATGAGTGGAGAATTTCATCGCCGGAGGGGGTGGCCGGACGATCAGTTTTTGGGGACGGGAATGTTGAATGTCTTGCCGGGCACACCGGCCCAGGACGCGATGACCTTGGCGCCTGCCGGTCCCGCGCGGGTGACGTGAACGACGTTGGCCGGGATCTGGAAGCTGCCGCCTGGACGGATGTGCTGCGTCGGCTTGCCGTCGACTTCAAGGAAGATTTCTCCTTCCAGCACGTAGCAGACTTCGGGACCGATGGCCTTGTGGCGCGGCTTCTCGGCATAGGGCGGAAACTCTGCGATCCCCAGTCCCATTTGCTGGTCCGTGCCCGGAATGGCGACGCGTTCGATGACGCGTGTTTCCTTGGTTGCCGGCGGCTTGCCGTCTGCAGCGAACGCCACGGACAGGGGTAGGGGCAGGAGGGCGCCGAGGAGGAAGGGAATGCGGGCGGAAATGCGGAGACGGGTGTTCATGATGATCCTTGCCGGTGATGGAAATGCCGGTCGCACTATCCCATCCTGACACACCAGGCGCAAACGATAATAATTGATGCCTTTCCCCAGAAAATCTGAGTCCTAATTTCTTCTGATTTTATTTGATCGGATTTCTATTTTTCGCACGTAAGAAGACTATTTTGTCGTGCCATCCTCAGGTGCCGTTGCGGCGCGCCAATGCCTGCGCCGTGGCCTGCCGCCAGCGCCAGCGCGAATGAATGCGATTGAACAGCTGGGCATATTCCTGCGCCTGCGCTTCGTCCAGCTTGCCGGCGCGCGTCAGCGCGCGATAGCGGACCATGACCGGATCGGCGTAACCGCTGCGTGCGCCGTGCGTCATCTCGTTGCGCAGAAAGCGCCGGAACAGCGCCATGTCTGCCGGCGCCGGCACGCACGCTTTCATGCCGCTCAGGCCGCCTTGCGCGAAGTGGGTCCGGCCAGGGCGACGCATTTGAGCGCAAGGATCTCGGTCGGGTCGAGCACCGGCACACAGCGGCCGCCCACGTCGAACTTGTCGTCCTGGGCGATCAGCAGCGGCAGTTCGGTGCAGCCGAGCACGATGACGTCGGCGCCGTTGGCGACCAGGTGGGAGGTGGCGCGCAGCAGTTTGGCGCGCACCTCGTCGTTGATGAAGCCGGCCTTGACGCCTTGCGCACCGTAGATCACATCCATGACCAGATCCTGGTGTGCGGCGTCGGGCGTGATCATCCGGAATTTTCCCTGCCCGGCATTCTGGTCGACGGCATGCTGATACACGCGGCTGGCGATGGTGCCCGACGTCGCCAGCAGGCCGATGCAGGTCTTGTCGCCGTGGCGCTTCCCGATGTAGCTGACGGTCTCCGACAGCATGTTGACGATCGGGATCGACAGATAGGACTGGATGCGTTCGACGAAAGCGTGCGCGGTGTTGCACGGGATCGCAATCATGTCGGCGTTGTCGTTCTCCAGGCGCTTGCAGGCGGCGTAGATCGCCACGGTCGGATCGGCGCCGTCGCCGATCAGGTTGTCGGTGCGGTCGGGAATCTTGGGATTGTGCTCGACCACCAGCTTGATGTGATCCTGGTCGCGCGCGGCGGGGGTGTTCCTGATGACCTTTTCAATGAAGTCGACCGTGGCCGCCGGTCCGACGCCGCCGACCACGCCGATCTTGAACGAGCGTCCCACCTGTCCGGGCTGGAAATTCAATGCCGATTCCGCATAGATCTGGTTGGTGTCGATGATGGGAATGCCGCGCGCGCCGAGCGCCTCGGCCACCGTGGCGATCTCGGTCATGCCGGGCACGATGACCTGCGCGCCCTGGTCGAGCAAATCCTTGCAGGCGCGGTACAGCAGGTCGATCGACTCGCCGTCGAGGTAGCCGTTCTTGATGCCGGTGGTGCCGTAGACGGCGCGCATCAGGCAGGCGTGCTGCATCACGGCGGAGGGATAGAGCCGCTCGCAGTCGCCGGCGAAATATTTCTCGAACAGCGCCTTCTTGCGCACATAGCTCGAGGTCAGCACGCCGATCTTTTGCAGCTTGGGCAACCGTTGCGCCAGGTGCTGGCGGATGGCGGCGAGCATGTCGATGATGGGCACACCGACCTCGGCCTGCACCTCGTCGATGAAAGTGTGGCTGATGAAGCAGGGCAGCAGCACGGCGCTGGTGCCGCGCTGCTCGAACTCGCGCAGCATGTCGAACACGTACAGCTTGCGGGTGTTGGTCTGGGCGTTCTCGGCGCCGTCCATGTCGGCGTCGTCGAAAGCCTGCTGGCCGAACAGCACCTTGACGCGATCCTTGTCCTTGTTGGCGGCCTTGGCGGCGGTGCGCGTCATTTTTGCGTAGAGGTCCGCGCTGCCGATGGCGCCGAGGCCGCCGATCACGCCGACTGACATTGCTCGCTGGATTTGTTCGACTTTCATGGATACGCTCGCACGGATGTTGTTCTATATGCCGAGCATAATCGTTGCAGCGCGCGAGGCTATGCAAAGTAGTACGGAGGTTATGTCGCCAAGGCATAGTTTGCCGTAACAGGCGCCGGGCGGGACTTTCCACGCCCGGCTGCAGCTGTTATACATAGGCCGGAACGCGACAGGCCATAGGCCACCGTGCGCGCCCGCCAACTCAGCGACAAGGAAAACAGCCGATGGACATCAAGTGGATAGAAGACTTTCTCAGTCTCGCGGCGACGCGCAATTTTTCTCGTTCGGCGGATCACCGCAACGTCACGCAGCCGGCCTTCAGCCGCCGCATCCGCGCGCTGGAAGCCTGGACCGGCGCCGAGCTAGTTGATCGCAGCACCTATCCGCTGACGCTGACGGTGGCCGGCAAGCTGTTCAACGACGCCGCCTCGGAGGCGCTCAGGCTACTCAACGATGCGCGCAGCCAGCTGCGCAGCGAGCAGACCGCGCACAACATGCTGCGCGTGACGGCCGGGCATTCGCTTGCGCTCAGTTTCTTCCCGGAATGGCTGGACGGGCTCAATGGCGGGCAGGGCGCCGACCTCAGCGCCCGCATCACCGCCACCAACATCCATGACTCGGTACTGGCGCTGAGCGAGGGCGAATGCGACCTGCTGCTGTGCTTCCACCATGTGCAGCTGCCGATCCTGCTCAACCCCGACCAGTATGCCTGTCTCACCGTCGGCAGCGAGCGCGTGATCCCGGTGTCGGCGCCCGACCGCGACGGCGCCGCGCGCTTCCGCTTGCCGGGAAGCAAAAGCAAGCTGACCCGCTTGCTGGCGTATCCGGCCACCTCCTTCCTCGGCCGCGTGATGGAACTGATCCTGGCCCATGCACCGCAGACGCCGGCGCTACTCACGACCTACGAATCCGAAATGGCGGAGTTGCTCAAGCGCATGGCGCTCAACGGCCACGGCATGGCATGGCTGCCGCAGCGCTCGGTGGCGCAGGAACTGGCCGACGGCAAGCTGGTCGCCGCCGGCGGCGAGGCCTGGTCGCTGGAACTGGAGATCCGCGTGTACCGGTCGCTGCAGAACAAGCGGCCGGCGCTGACCCGCCTGTGGGACAAGCTGACAAATACCTGAGGCGAGGAAAAATTAAGCGCCCCGTCGCCTTTTCCCCTCAAGTACGCCGGCGCGTCATCCGTTAATCACGAGATGCGCATCGTATCGACCGGATATCCGCCTGCTCCTGCGCGAAGAGCCACAAGCTCCAAAAGCACAGGCCACAAGGAGCAAGGTAGGCGGCGAACAGCGCCCAACCTCGAGGGAAGACAATGAAAAACCTGAAAATCGGCACGCGCCTGGGCATCGGTTTCGCCGCCATATTGGTGCTGATGAGCATCATTACCGCCATCGGCATCTGGCGCCTCCAGTCGGTGGGCAACCTTACCGACTACATGGTCCACAACGCGCTGGCCAGGGAGCGCCTGGTCAATGCGTTCTACAAGTCGATCGAACTGAACGTCGGCCGCATCGTCGCCGCCGCCAAGAACGCCGACCCGGTGCAGCAGAAGTTCTACAAGGATGAAATCGTCGCCACCATTTCCCGCAACAACGAGTACGTCAAGCAGATGGAAGCCACCATCGTCGACGAACAAGGCAAGGCGCTGCTGGCCGAAATCAATGAACGCCGCAAGGTGGTGATCGCCAACAACACCGCCGTGTTCAAGGAAAAGGACGCCGGCAACGAAGACGGTGCGCGCAAGGTGGTCGAAGAGCAACTGCTGCCCAACAGCAAGCTTTACCTGGCCTCGATCGAGAAGCTGTCCAACCTGCAGAGCGAAGCCATCGCCGGCCTGACGCGGCAGGTGGACGGCCTGTTCAGGACCGCGCGCCTGCTCATGATCGTGCTGGGCGGCATCGCGCTGCTGGCCGGCGTCGGCCTGGCGCTTTTCATCACGCGTTCGATCACGCGGCCGCTGGTGACTGCAGTGGGCGTCGCCGGGCGCGTGGCCCAGGGCGACCTCGGCACCCGCATCACGGTGGAGTCGCGCGACGAGACCGGCCAGCTCATGGCCGCGCTCAAGGACATGAACGACAACCTCGTCAACATCGTCGGCCAGGTCCGCACCGGCACCGACACGATCGCCACCGCATCGGCCGAGATCGCCAACGGCAACCTCGACCTGTCGGCGCGCACCGAGCAGCAGGCCGGCTCGCTGGAAGAAACCGCCGCCGCCATGGAGCAGCTCACCTCGACCGTGAAGCAGAACGCCGAAAACGCCCGCCAGGCCAACCAGCTGGCGGTATCGGCCTCCGAAGTCGCGACCCAGGGCGGCGCCGTGGTGGGCCAGGTGATCGACACCATGAGCGCGATCAATGAGTCGTCCAAGAAGATCGTCGACATCATCAGCGTGATCGACGGGATTGCCTTCCAGACCAACATCCTGGCGCTGAACGCTGCGGTGGAAGCCGCCCGCGCCGGCGAACAGGGCCGAGGCTTCGCCGTCGTAGCCAGCGAAGTGCGCAGCCTCGCGCAGCGTTCGGCCTCCGCCGCCAAGGAGATCAAGGAGCTCATCACGGCCTCGGTGGACAAGGTCGACAGCGGCAGCAAGCTGGTCGAAAACGCCGGCGCCACCATGTCCGAGGTGGTCGCCAGCGTGCGCCGCGTGACCGACATCGTCGGCGAAATCAGCGCCGCCAGCACCGAGCAGAGCACCGGCATCGAAGAGGTCAACCGCGCCATCGTGCTGATGGACGAGAACACCCAGCAAAACGCCGCCCTGGTCGAACAGGCGGCCGCCGCCGCCAAGGCCATGCAGGATCAGTCGGCCAGCCTGGCGAAGATCGTCGGCGTGTTCAAGCTCCAGGCCTGACGAGGTTTGGGGGCAAACCCGGCCTCGGCCTGAGTCCCTCCGGGGGCTGCGGGAATTACGTATGAATATCGTTCCCGCAGCCGCCGTCTCTCTCGCTACAATGTCTGCTCCCTGTTTTTGTGCAGACTGAGCGAAGCGTATGACCACCATTGAAGACATCCAGCGCGCCGCCGCGCGCCTGCAAGGCCAGATCCTCAACACGCCGTGCGTGGAATCGCGCACGCTGTCCGAGATCGTCGGCGCCCAGGTTTTCCTCAAATTCGAAAACCTCCAGTTCACCTCGTCCTTCAAGGAACGCGGCGCCTGCAACAAGCTGACCGACCTCGCCGCCACCGGCGTGCGCGGCGTGATCGCGATGTCGGCCGGCAACCATGCCCAAGGCGTCGCCTATCATGCGCAGCGTCTCGGCCTGCACGCGCTGATCGTGATGCCGCGCTTCACGCCGGGCGTCAAGATCGAACGCACGCGCGGCTTCGGCGCCGAGGTGGTATTGCACGGCGACACGCTGGAAGAGGCGCGCGCCCACGCCTTCGCGCTGGCGCAGGAACGCGGCCTGACCTTTGTCCATCCTTACGACGATGAAGCCATCATCGCCGGCCAGGGCACGGTGGCGCTGGAGATGCTCGACGCCGTCCCCGACCTCGACACGCTGGTGGTGGCCATCGGCGGCGGCGGCCTGCTGGCCGGCATGGCGGTGGCGGCGCGGTCGCGCAAACCCGGCATCGACATCGTCGGCGTGCAGGCCAAGCGATTCCCGTCCATGATCAACGCGGTGCAGGGCACCGCCCATGCGCTCGGCACCAGCACCATCGCCGAAGGCATCGCGGTGGCCACGCCCGGCGTGCTGACGCGCGAAATCATCGCGCGCGAAGTCAACGACCTGCTGCTGGTCGACGAAGGCGACATCGAACAAGCCGTGTTGATGCTGCTGGAAATCGAAAAGACCCTGGTCGAAGGCGCCGGCGCAGCAGGGCTGGCGGCGCTGATCCGTCATCCGGAACGGTTCCGCGGCAAGCGCGTGGGCATGGTGCTGTCGGGCGGCAACATCGACCCGCTGCTGCTGGCCGCGATCATCGAACGCGGCATGGTGCGCGCCGGTCGCCTGGCGCGCGTGCGCGTGTCGGCGCGCGACGTGCCGGGCGTGCTGGCGCGCATCACCGCCACCGTCGCCGAAGCGGGCGCCAACGTCGACGAAGTGCATCACCAGCGCGCCTTCACGATGCTGGCGGCGCAGAACGTCGACATCGAACTGGTCCTGCAGACGCGCGGGCGCGAACATCTGGCGCTGGTGCTCAACGCCTTGCGCCAGGCCGGCTTCGAAGCCGAAGAACAGCACTGAACAACAAGAAGGCAGGGGAGGGGCAATGGCGTTTTCGCTGGAGAATTTTGAATACCTGGCCTATTCGCGCCAGCACGAAGATGCCGCGCGCGAGCTGATGGCCTTGCTGTCGGCGCTGGACGCCAACTACGGCCTGCCGGGCGCAGACTTCACCGCCAGACCCTTGTCCAGCGTGCAGGCCGACGAACTCAACGAGCACGTCGTCACGCGCATCGCGGCGGCGATTTCCTGCCTGTTCGCGGACAGCGAATTCCAGTTCTCCCAGCTCGGCTTCGGCCAGATGCTGGTGATGCATCGCTGGCTGTCCAGCCTGTTCGCCGCCAGCTCGTTCCGCAACGCCGACCACGTGGTGCGCGCCTGGAACATCCGCGGCAAGGGCAACCTGCGCGAAGTGGAAATCAGCGACCGCGACCTGATCAAGTTCTGCCTGTTGTATTCGCCCGAATCCGAAATCCCGATGGACCTCGACGCCTTCTGGGCGCACGACAAGACGCTGGTCGCCAGCCTGTGCCTGGCGCTGTTGTCGCCGCGCCTGCTGGCCACGCCGGTGGCCTACGAAAAGCGCGAGCAGATCCTGCCATGGTTGTCGGCGCGACTGGAACAAATCGAGGACCTGGCGCAACTGCCGGCCGGTATCCTGCACGACGTCTACATGCACTGCAGCTACGCGCGCCGCGCCGACAAGCACGACATCAAGAAGCCGATCAATGCGCTGATCCGGCGCAGCATCGCGCGCGCCGGTATTGCGCCGCTGAATACGCCGCTTAATACTCCACTAAATACGCCGCCGGTGCTGACCGCTGGTGCGGACAAGCCGGTGCTGCTGGTCGTGGTGGAATGGTTCAGCTCGGCGCACTCGATCTACCGCACGCATTCGCGCACGCTGGAAGCGGCGCGCGAACTCTTCCACGTGGTCGGCATGGGCTACGCCGGCACGGTTGACGAGGCCGGACGCGCGGTGTTCGATGAATTCATCGAGATCACGCCGGGCGAAATCCTGGACCAGCTCAAGCAGATCCGCAGCGTCGCGCAGGCGAAGGCCGCGCAGGTGTTCTACATGCCGAGCGTCGGCATGTTCGCGCTGACGATGTTCCTGTCCAACCTGCGGCTCGCGCCGCTCCAGGCGATGGCGCTCGGGCATCCGGCGACCTCGCACTCGCCCGAGATGGATTACGTCGTCGTCGAAGACGACTACGTCGGCGACCCGGCCTGCTTCAGCGAGCAGCTGCTGCGCCTGCCCAGCGACGGCATGCCGTATCGCGCCTCCGCGCATGCCAGCCAGCTCGATCTGCCGACGGAAATCCGCGAGACGCCCGACGTGGTGCAAATCGTGGTGGCGTCGACCACGATGAAGCTCAACCCCGATTTTCTGCGTGCCTGCCAGCGCATCCTGCGCGAGGCGAACAGCAAGGTGCACTTCCATTTCCTGATCGGGCAGGCGCAGGGCATGCTGATCTATCCGCAGGTCAAGCGCGTGATCGGTCAATTCCTCGGCGACGCCGCCACCGTGTATCCGCACCAGCACTACGGCGCCTACATGCAGGTGATCGCGCGCTGCGACATGTTCATCAATCCCTTCCCGTTCGGCAATACCAACGGCATCATCGATACCGTCAGCGCCGGCCTGGTCGGCGTGTGCAAGACCGGTCCCGAAGTGCACGAGCACATCGACGAAGGCTTGTTCGGACGTTTGAAATTCCCGCAATGGTTGGTGACGCCGACGGTCGACGAATACATCAGCGCCACCGTGCGGCTGGCCGACGACCACGCGCTGCGCAACCGGCTGCGGCGCGAACTGACCGGCGTCGATGCGGTGCAGACCATCTTCAGCGGTCGTCCGGAAATCATGGGGCAGATGATGCTGGCGGCGCTGCAGGGCAAGCAGCGGTAAGTGCGGAAGCGCGTCAGTCGTCTTTCCGGCGATTGTGCTTGCGCATGTACATGGCCTGGTCGGCGCGCTGCAGCAGCATGGCGAAATCGCAGACTTCACCCGGCGACAGCGTCGCCACCCCGGCGCTGACGCTGACCGGACAATACGGCCATTGCGCCGCCTGCAGCATGGCCTGGATGCGCTCCACCACGAGCTCGGCGCCGACCTCGGGCGTATTGGGCAAAATCACCGCAAACTCGTCGCCGCCGACGCGCGCAACGAAATCGCTGGCGCGCAGCGGCATGCGCAGCAACTCGCACAACAAGCTCAACACATCGTCGCCGGCCGGATGGCCGTAGGTGTCGTTGTATTGCTTGAACATGTCGACGTCGATCATCAGCAGCGACAGCGCCTCGCCGCTGCGCAAGTGACGCGACCATTCTTCGCGCAGGCGGCGGTCGAAGCCGCGCCGGTTGCCGACGCCCGTCAGCGGATCTGTCAGCGTCTGCCGCTGCAGCATCTGCAGGTCGCGATGCAACTCCAGTTGCGCGATGAATTGTTGCGCCAGCAGATGCAGGCCGCTGCGCTGGTGCGACTCGAGCAGGCGCGGCTTGCGGTCAAGCACGCACAAGGTGCCGAGCAAATCGCCGCGCTGGTTCTGCATCGGCGTCGCGGCGTAGAAGCGCAAGCCGGTCGGTCCCCTGGCCATGCCGTGATGGGCGAAGCGCTGGTCGAGGGTGAGGTCGCTGATTTCAGTGATGCGCTCGGGCGTGAGGGCGGCCGATTCGCACAGGCTGAAATCGGCGGCGCTGCAGACGATGCCCGACTGGCCGAACAGTCGCCACCACTGGCGGCGCTGGTCCATGCCGCTGTCGAGCGCGACGCCGGCCATCAATGACAGCGCGCCGATTTCAGTGCAATCGAACTGGCCCTGCAGCTGCGACACCATCACGATGGGCGCGTCGCACAGCATGCCGGCCAGCGAGGTGACGTTCCACAACAGCTGGCCGAGGCGCTCGTCGGGTTCGCTGACCGGATGGCCGGGCAGCCGCGCGGCCGCACCAGCCGGGCCGAAGCCGGGCTGCTGCTGGCCCTCGGGGGCGGCATGCATGGTGTTCATGTTGAAGGGTTCATCGCATCATTGCCTGTTTTTCTGTTGTTGTGCGCCGATGCAGAGAATGTAAAGCGATATCGGCAAACTGTATATCCCTCAAACAAACGACATCGCGTTTTGACGACGCCACGTATAATCGCGCCACACATTGGTGTCATTTCGACAATGTCAATCTGGCAATTTCACGTAATTTCCGGCCGACCGCTCCCGCCTCCGGGCAATTGCCGCTAGCATCGGCCGGTGAGCGTCCACCCGCCGCTCCGCCTTTATTTTCCGCATCCCACAATATTCGCCGCCGTGATCCGTCTTCACGGCATGGAAACGACGCTGCCTTCAAAGCCGATGGCCGAAGCCGACAATAACAACGCACACATCACCGACACGGTGCTGCGCGAGCGTTCACGCCTGCGCAACTTCATCCGCACGCGGGTGCCGGACCCGACCGAAGCGGAAGACATCCTCCAGGACGTGTTCTACGAACTGGTGGAGGCCTGTCGCCTGCCCGAACCGATCGAGCAGGTCGGCGCCTGGATGTTCCGGGTGGCGCGCAACCGCATCGTCGATCGCTTCCGCAAGAAGCGCGAGCAGGCGCTGCCTGTCTCCGGCGACGGCGAAGAAGACGAGGACGAGGGCTGGCTCGAGCAACTGCTGCCCGATACCGACGCCGGTCCCGAAGCCGCGTATGCGCGCTCGCTACTGCTGGCCGAGCTGCACGACGCGCTGGAGGAACTGCCGGCGGAACAGCGCGACGTCTTCATCGCCCATGAACTGGAACGGCGCAGCTTCAAGGAGCTGTCCGCGGAAACCGGCGTCGGTGTGAACACACTGCTGGCGCGCAAACGCTACGCCGTCCTGCACCTGCGCTCGCGCTTGCAGACGCTGTACGACGAACTGGAATGAAGGTCTGGGGCAACCCGAACCGGCTTCACAAATTTTCTTATTTTTTTATTCGCTCACTCGCATCAAGCAAAGGAGGACATCATGAGCTGTCAACGCAAATTCTGGAAAATCCTGGTACTCGTCATCGCCGGCGTCGCCGCACTCGGCTGGGTCGTCATGTCGCTGTGGAACTGGCTGTTGCCGTCGCTGTTCCCCGGGGTGCACCAGATTGCGTACCTGCAGGCGCTGGGCTTGCTGGTGCTCAGCAAGATCCTGTTCGGCGGCTTCCGCGGACGCGGCTGCCACCACCATCACCGCCAACGCTGGGAACAGATGAGCGACGAAGAGCGCGAGAAATTCAAACGGGGCGTGCGCGGCTGGCGCGGCCGCTGGGGCCGCCATGAGGACGCGGACACCGATGCCAATGCGCGTCCAACCTCGCCCAAAGACCCGGCTGCCGGCGCCTGACGTCCTCACCCTCCATCATCATTACTGAGCCGGGCAACGATGAATCAAACCCTGAAGCCATCGCAGCCGTCTTCCTCCGACGGCTGCAAACAAGCTCCCGGCGTCATCGTGCCGGCGATTGATTTGAAACGTTGCGAGGGCAAGGGCGACTGCCTGGTGGTATGCCCGGAAGACGTCTTTGAAATCCGCCGCATCGACGCTTCCGACTACCAGTCGCTGGGCATCCTCAACAAATTCAAACTGCGCGTGCACGGCATGCATGTCGCCTACACGCCCAATGCCGATGCCTGCCGCGCCTGCGGCCTGTGCGTCACGGCTTGTCCCGAGCGCGCCATCACGCTGGTGCGCGCCGCGTAGTTCAGACGCCTGCAGGCATGGCGGCGAGTCGCTTGCACTGACGGGCGACACCGCTGAAGATTACGTCCGCCAGCTTGGCAGGAAAATCTTCTGGCAATTGCCTGCCGACTGCATCAAGCACGCCGTCGGTTGCCGCGATGACTTCTTCAATGATCTCTTCGGCCGCCGCAGCGCCGAGTCCCACCTGGGCTGCTTGCGCGCCCCAATGGCGGCGCTGGATTCTGTCGATCAGATAGTAGTTGCTGGTGCTGCGCACAGCCATCGCCAGCTTCAGACGCTGTGCCGCCATCTGGTTCGGTCCCGGACCGGTGATCGGATGCGCCGACAAAACATCGTACAAAGGCGTGGCGCAATAACTTCCCCCGGGCAGATGGGCGATGCTGAAATTCTTGGCATGGCCGTCGGTCGCCGCCAGCAACCAGAACACGATCTGCGTCTTGAGAAAATTGCGCTTGTCCTGCTGCGCCTTATCCGACCTGTCAAGCACATGGATGACGTCGGCAATGCCGGGGCCGCCATCCGCCTGATATTTGTGCAGGGACGGCGTTCCCGTTGCCTGGCACATGTCTTCCTGCGGCAGGCGAATGATCCAGCTGCCATCACTCGCCGGCTTGCGATCAAAACGCTCGACGATCAACACCTTCTGATCTTCGAAACGGCCGATGTCGCAATGAGCGATCGGCAATTCATATGCGGCCATCAGTTTTGAACACAGCCATTCGTTCTCGACCGAGCTCTGCATGTCGGCGCGCCGGTTGCCGACCAGTCCCAGCGGCAGTTTGAAGATGTGTGTGGTCGGCGTACTCCCTTGCGGCAAATGCCATGCGCCCTCGTGATAAAGCAGCGCAGTCTTTTCCTGCGCGCCAGCGATGGACAGGCGCAGATCGTCGTGCTCGCCGGCCTGTCCGAGAATCGCGGCGCCCGTGGTGTTGCGCAGGAGATTGGCGACTTCCGCCTCGTCCAGAGGTCTGCCGGAAATGGAAAACAAATCCGTCGGCGCTACGTCCGGGGGCAAGAGCTGAATGGCGCCGACACAATCGCGGCCTAGTTCTGCCAGCAAAGAAAATGGATCGGTATTTTCTGCGTGATAACGCTGCGCCAGACGACGGCGAATCGCATCGTTGTCCGGCAAGAGATTGTCGAAGAAGGAAGAAACAAGCGCGCCGCGGTAGACCAAGTTATTTGGCGTGAACGGCAGCGAGAGCGACAGGGGCCGTCCCTCCTCCTGCTCCTGCCACTCTGGGAAATAGCTCAGACGTTCCTCGTCCCGGGTCTTGTCCCAGGCAGCCACGCGAATGCCATTCATCCAGACGAAGAGTCGTTGCGTCAGCGTACGGCGACCCATGGTTACCAGACCTCTTTTTTAATGGCTGGCGAAGTGACGCGGCGCAGGGATTGCGGCTCTTTTGTGGTTGTCTCGAGTGTAGGTTTGCGCGTTGGCACTGCGGGCGAAGTGGTTACCGTGACGGCAGTTCCTGCCTGGCTTAACGCCATCTCCACGTTCAATACGCTGAATACAGCGTGAAGACGCTCCATGCTGACCGAGGCCGGATTGGCTTCGAGCTTGGCATAATTCTGCTGGGACATGCCCAAGCGCTCCGCCAGCGCCGCTTGGGTCAGTCCTGCTTCCTTGCGAAAGCCTTGCAGGATCGGCCGAAGCTGACTGAGGGTTTTGATGGGATAGAGCATGCAGATCTCCATGGAGGTGAAGATTCATGCTACACCCTTTGAGTTGTAAATTGCAAATACAATATATAAGTTGTATGTCAATAAAACAACTTAAAGATTGTTAATACATTTTACTTGCCAACCGAAATCTGCGGCTCATCCTTGTGCTTCTTGTCGGCCGCAGTCTTGTCGTGATGCGGCGGCTTGCTGTGGTCGAGCTTGCTCTCGGTGGAATCCTCGTATTCACGGTCGGGATTGACCGGCGCGTCGGCGATGCCGGAGGATTGCGGAGCTTGCGGTCGATGTAGAACGGGGCGATCGGACATGACGGTTCCTCTCTTGATCATTGATGCTGGTGGACGCTACTGGCCGGGCTGGCCGTTGGATGCAGTGAGTCCGCCGTCAACCGGCATATTTACCCCGGTCACGAAGCCCGCATCCTCGCTGGCGAGGAAAGCGATCACGGCGGCGATTTCCTCCGGCTGGGCGCCGCGTCCTAGCGGAATGCGTTCGGCGAATTTCGCCATCAGCGCCTTGTTGTCAGCCATGTCCGCCGTCATGCCGGTATAGGTGAACGTCGGGCAGACCGAGTTGACGCGGATGCCCTTCCTGGCGAAGTCCAGCGCAAGCACGCGCGTGAGATTGACCAGCGCGCCCTTCGATGTGTTGTAGGCGCTCATGCCCCAGTCGCCGCCCAGGCCGGAGACCGAGGCGACGTTGACGATGCACCCGCGGGTCTTTTCCAGGTAGGGAATCGCTTCGCGCGCGCCATAGAACACGCTGTCGACATTGTTGGTCTGCACGCGATGCCAGTCATCCACGCTGACCTCCAGCACGTTGCCCGGCACGTGGATGCCGGCGTCGTTGACGAGCACGTCAAGCTTACCGAATTTTTCAATCGCGAAATCCACGAGGTCGCGCACCTGTTCCTGCACGCAGACGTCGGTCAGGCGCGCGGCGGTACGGTCCTGCGGCAACTGCTCCAGCACCTCCTGCAGTTTTTCATGCTGGCGGTCGGCCAGCACGACCTTCGCACCTTCGCGGGAAAAGCGCTGTGCAGTCGCCTTGCCCATGCCGGATGCGGCGCCGGTGACGATTACTACCTTGTCTTCGAAACGATTCATGGCGGTCTCCAATGTGCGGTTACCGTGTGCCTCCTTTTGTGCAGGCGCAGGGGCGCCTTACCGCCGGCAGCGCCGCGGTGGGAAGAAGGGGATGAATGATCACTGTAGTCAAGCACACCGGCACCCGGCATCGGACAGCGTCCCAAGCTGCTGTAGGAGGGGATGCAGTGTCATCCGATGTGTGACTGGTAACCCGACGTCTGATTCGACCCGCCGCACAAAGCAAAACGGCGACCCGCAGGCCGCCGTTTGCATTGACGCTGTTGCTTCCGCCGTGGGCGATTACCAGCCGTTCTGCGCAGCCGCCTTGCGATACGCCAAGCCTGCCAGCGCCACGTCTTCCAGACCGATGCCGATGGCCTTGTAGATCACGATATCGCCATCCTTGCGCTGATAGCCGATGCTGCCGTCGACGGCCTGGCCCAGCTCCCACACGTTGGCCCAGTCGAACGTGCCCGGCGCGCATTGCACCAGGTCGCCGGCTTCGACCTGCGCCTGCGGCTTCCACTCGACCACCAGGGCGGCGGCGCGCTTGATGGCGACGTCGTCCAGTTCGCGCACGTTGGCCTTGCTGGCGCCGACGGCGGCGACGAAAGCGCCCGGCTTCAGCAAGTCCCCCGAAAACAGCGGCGTGGTCGCGCGCGTCACGGTCACCAGCACATCGGCCTGGCGCGCGGCTTCATCGATCTCCACCACGCGCGCCGGCACGCCGTAGGCGGCGGTGACTTCATCGGCCAGCTCCTGCTGTCCGGACACGCCGGCGATCAGGATTTCCTTGAACTTGCGCACCTGCAGCAGCGCCGGAATATGCGAACGCGCCTGCACGCCCGTGCCGATGACGGCCAGCGTCGCGACGTCTTTGCGCGCCAGCGCATCGCAGGCCACGGCGGTCGCGGCGGCGGTGCGCAGGCCGGTCATGGTGTCGCCTTCGATGGTCGCCAGCGGCGCGCCGGTTTCCGTTGAGAACAGGGTGATGGCGAACTTGAACGCGCCCTTGATGGTGGTGTAGACCTTGGCGCCGGCGATGCCCGCATCGGGAATCACCGCGCCCATCATCGACAGCATCACGCCGTTGGATGCACTGGTGCGCACGCGCGCCTGCTGCGCGCCGCTGCCGGCGGCGGCGAAGGCTTCGCGCATGGCCTGGACCGCGTCGGCGGTGGTGACGAGTTCGCTGACTTGCTGGTTAGTGATGAGCTTCACGGTGGTCCTCTTCTAAACGTTGGTTGATGCAGAAACGAAATTCGGTTTTTTCTGTTTTGCTAGCGCACTGCGTGCGCAGCACGCAGGCAGGCCCAGATGCGGTCGAGATCGGGGCGGGCGTCGTCGATGCGGCGGTACACGCGGATGTCCATCTCGTCGCTCCACAGGCCGGTCGAAAGCGCCTCGTTGTCGTTGGGCGCGATCGCCAGCGTCAGCTTGCCCTCGGCCACTTCGCGCGTTACCGCGCTGGCCGGCAGCCAGGCCACGCCATGGCCTTCGAGCACCATGCTCTTGAGGCCTTCGGCCAGGTCCGACTCGAAGCGGCGGAACACATGCACCGGCCGCGGGCTGGCGCTGAGCTGCTTCTCGACGATGCGGCTCAGCGACGAATAGGAAGAGTAACTCAGGAACGGCACCGGCTCGGCTGCCGTGCCCGGCAGCGCGTACTTCGGCACGCCCTTGGCCACGGCCTTGACGTAAGGGCGCAGCGGCTCCTTGCCGAGCGACAGCATCGCGTAGCGTTCGGCGTCGAGATCAATGCCCTGCTGCGGATGGTGATAGCAGATCAGCAGGTCGCAATGACGTTCGACCAGCGCCATCACGGCGTCGTGCACATTGGTCGCCTGCACCGTGGTCGCCATGGCGCCGGTGCACTTCTCGATTTCGGACAGCAGCTTGGGATACAGCGTGAGCAGCAGCGTATGCGGCATGGCGAACTTGACGGTCGCCTGCGCCCCGGCCAGCTGGCCGCGCAGGATCAGGCGCGCCTGGGTCGACTGGTTGAGCATCTCGCGCGCGATCGGCACGAAGGACTCGCCCGCCGACGTCAGCGCGCAAGGGTAGGTGGAACGGTCGAACAGCTCGGCGCCGAGCCAGGTCTCCAGCGAGCGGATGCGGCGACCGAAGGCCGGCTGCGTGACGTTGCGCAGCTTGGCCGAGCGGCTGAAGTTCAGCGTCTCGACCACCGAGAGGAAGTCTTCCACCCATTTGATTTCCATTTGTTCGCGCTCTTTGTCCTGGATTGCCGCCTGATAGGGCGAGGGTCCGGAGGCGGTTTGCAGACTTTGCAGGCCACATACTTTCCGGCATGACACTATACAAATACGGCATGGGAAAGTCCCATGCCGTTTCGGCATTGCCTTGGCGACAAGATTTTCAAGACGGCTTCGCCTGCCGAAACTGGCGCTCCCCGCGTCGGCTCATGCACAATGGCGGCTCGCGCATCGTCGCACTGTCGCATCACTGCCTTACTACTCAGGAAATCGCATGCAAGACCTCCGCCAACTCATCGATGCCTCCAACGACCTCAGCGCCGCCGCCATGGCGATCCGGGCGCTGATCGTGTTCTGCTTCACGCTGATATTCCTGCGCATCGCCGGCCGCCGCTCGTTCGGCCAGCGCAGCGCCTTCGACCTGTGCATCACGGTCTTGCTGGGCGCGATCCTGAGCCGCGCCATCGTCGGCGCCTCGCCGCTGCCGCCCACGCTCGCCGCCGGCGCCGTGCTGGTGCTGCTGCACCGCCTGATCGGCGTGCTGGTCACGCGCTGGGCCTGGCTCGACGATCTCATCAGCGGCACCGAACGCGTGCTCGTCAGGGACGGCCGCAAAGACCAGCACCAGATGCGCGCCGGCCTCATCAGCGATCGCGACATCGACGTCGCCCTGCGCAAAAAAACCGACGGCGCCACGCTTGATCACGTGGCGCGCGCGGTGCTGGAGCGCAATGGAGAGATCACCATCACCCTGCGCGAGGCAGACGCGCCACCAGACCGGCGGCCCTGATACAGCCGGCGCAGGTGATTTACAATCGCCACTCGCGTCAGTCCACGACAACACCATCAATCAATCCGCCACCGAACCCGATGACCAGCCCGACCATCCTGCAAGCCGCCGACCTGAGTTTCAGCTACCCCGACCATGAGGTGTTCAAGAATCTCTCGCTGGCTCTTCCCGCTGGCGTCGCCATCATCCGCGGCGGCGACGGTCGCGGCAAGACCAGCCTGATCCGTGTGCTGGCCGGCGAACTCAAGGCAAGCAGCGGCCGGCTCGCCATCAACGGCATCCGCCTGGACCAGCAAGCCGCGCAATACAAACAGCAGGTCCATTACGTCGACCCGCGCACGGAGGCCTTCGACCAGTTGAGCGTGCCGGAGTATTTTGCATCGGTAAAGGCGCGCTTCCCCGGCTTCAACGACGCCGCGCTGCCGGAATTGCTGGAAGGCCTGTCGCTGACGCCGCATGCGGAGAAGAAACTGTTCATGCTGTCGACCGGCAGCAAGCGCAAGGTCTATCTGGCAGGTGCATTCGCTGCGGGCGCGGCGGTGAACCTGCTGGATGATCCGTTCGCCAGCCTGGACAAGAGCTCGATCAACTTTGTCAGCGAGGTGCTGGCGGACTTTGCAGAGCAAAGTAAGCAGGTGTGGGTGGCGAGTTTTTATGAGACGCCGGCGGAGATCGCGGCCAATGAGGTTATCGACCTCGGCGACTGATTCCGGCGTTGAGTGCGCTTGAGTGGAAGCAGTACCGTTCGACATTTGCTCTGCGCCAACAACCTGCAAACAGGTACGCCAGCTTCATTGAAGACCCGGTAAGCAGGCAAGGACATTATGTCCTAGGGCTTTATGTCCAATGGCGATCGCTGTTTGCCTGACCTAGAATGAACCGACGTCGAAGGAGATGTCGCGCCGCGTTTTGAGGGAGTGTTCCTCACGACAAATAGTGTCAAGTAATCGCCTGGAAATACCCAAATGCTGGATTGGACCCCTGTAGTTTTCGTCGTCTTCAAAGCGCTCGTGCTCGGCATCGGCATGTTCTACGCCATCAAGTGGCACTACGATCAAGGGAAGAAAGAGAAGGCGATGGAGAAGCGCGCATTGCTGCGCGCGAGCGGCAAGGTCGCCGTAGCCTTCACGCTGACGCTCCTGGGCCTAGGCGTCGTCACCTTCGTCCTTGCCAGCCGGCTCGGTCTGGACTTGACCTTCCCATGACGGCAGAAGAATGGCCGGCCGATATCCGATGATGTGGCGGCAATTCTCCGATGCGGCTATTGGGCGGCGTCGGCGCAATGAAAGACCCCGTGCTTCTTTCCCGAGCAAGTAACATTGGCCGCGACACCCGATTGGTGCGCCGCGACCAGCATCAAAGCAAGCAAGAATCCATCGGCTTGCATCCGTGTCATCCCACCTTTTTATTCTGATCGGGACTTGCGAAGAAGCATCCCGCGTTATCCGGGAATATTCGGCTCGACAAGATTCGCCAGCTGCAGGAGCGACTCCTGCCAGCCGAGATAGCACATCTCCACCGGAATCATTTCCGGAATCCCCGCCTGCGTAATACGCACTTCCGTGCCGGTCAACACCGGCTTCAGCTTCACCGTCACCATCAATTCGCCAGGCAGATTCGGATCGTCAAACTTGTCGGTATAGCGGATCAGTTCGCCCGGCACCAGCTCCTTGTATTCGCCGCCGAAGGAGTGGCCGTTGCCAGTGGTGAAATTCGAAAACGACATGCGGAAGGTGCCTCCGACCTTGGCTTCCAGGTGCTCCACGGTGCAGGTGAAGCCGTAGGGCGGAAGCCACTTGGCGAGGGCGGCTGCGTCGGTGAAGGCGCGGTAGATTTTGTCGGGGGTGGTGCGGAGGATGCGGTGTAGTTCTACGGTTCCTGTGGGCATGGTGCGTCTCCTTTGTGAATGACCTCTAATCGACGTCCTCGGATAGCTGTTCCTGATATCTGGCCATCAATAATATTCGATTAATAAATCAAAATTAGTTAATGAATCAATCTAATCTACTACAATTCAGCGACCCCACTGCCCATTACAAAAACTATGGCAAATCGCTCCAAGCTTTCCTCGAATAGTGCTAACGCTACGTCATTCTGGAGTGACGAAGAACTGAGGGCTGCAGTTCGAGTTTACTTAGACATGCTTAAGAAATCACAACGGGGAGAGGCGTTTTCGAAAACTCAATACTATCTCGAGCTAAGCCAACAGTTCGAACGATCCCCAAAAGCGTTTGAATATCGAATGCAGAACATTTCGTATGTGTTGTCTCTTGCTGGCCGTGAGTGGCTCAACGGCTTGAAGCCGGCGAAAAATGTCGGTGGAGGTGTAGCTGCGGAGATAGAAAAGATTATCTTCGAGTTTGAAGATCAACGATTTCTACCAATTGCCGCTTTCGAAACTCAGGTGCGAACGAGCTTAGACGCCGGAGACACATCTCCTCCTCCGGGAATAAGCCGGCCAGTGAAATCGGATATCACGATCACTAGGATTGAACGTGATCCACAAGTAAAAGCCTGGGTTCTACAAAACGCAGAAGATACTTGTGAGTGCTGCTCTAACGCGGCGCCTTTTGTAACTGCAAACGGAGAGCCGTTTTTAGAGATTCATCACTTAAAGCGTTTGGCTGACCAAGGATCTGACAAAATCTCAAACGCTGTTGCTGTTTGTCCAAATTGTCATCGCGAGTTACATTTCGGCGCAAATAGTGATGTCCTCTTAAATCAATTGTATTTAAAAATCACACGCCTCATCCCTGAGTAGAGTTGGATATTTTCTTAGGTCTACAGACATACCATCAGCTTGAACAAGGCACTCCGAAGAGGTGTTTGCAGGATAGACACGCTATCGGAACTGTCATTCCAAAGTAAATCGGGAGTGGGGATGCAATGAGATAGACCCGCTTTGTTTTCGCGAGCAGCGATGCTGACCGCGACCGGCATTAACACAGCAATTTGAAACTCAGTCTGAGGATCTATGTGTTCTTGAAACTCTCCACTATTTTCCACTTGCCAATTCAATTAACAAACTAGGATCTGACTCCACTTCATTAATGATGTCATTGTATCTGTTGACGATTTCTTCAATTTTTAAGCTGCGCTCTGCCTGAGTGAAACGACCTAGTTCATAGATGTTTGTAGCTAAGAACTGCTCAAATTCAATCACGTCGATTCGTTGAGATAAATTAGCGTTCTCGGCAAGTCCTTCCGCCACCGTGACGCCCTTGCGACCTGTCACAACAATGGGCTTTCTGCCGATCGACAAATTCTCGGCACATTTGTTTATTAGTGCCTCACTAGGCGCGAGAGTAACGTGGATCGACACATCTCCGATATCGAAATCCCCGGTTCGACCATCTTTGGCATCATTTTGATTAGCGTTGTGGTGGGTCAGCGGACTATTGGGCTGCATCACGATGTCAAGTTTCGCGCCAACCAAATGTTGCAGGACCGTTCCGGCATACATAGTCCCAGAATTCTCTTTTTGACGCTGTTCAGCTTGAGCGATTAAATTTCGTACGATCGCTCTTAATCCCAACTGAGGATCTAGTTTTAACGTAAATGGCTTTCCCGCAAAGAAAGCATTTACCTTATCAATCCAAAAATCTTCCGCAATCTTAATATCGAGTAATCCTTTGGCATCCATATCGTTTAAGAAATGGACATACGAAATCATTTTCCCAACGCTTCCACGGCTAGTTCGACCCGCTTCTTTTGAAAGCACGCGCGTTATCCCGCGTCTGTTCAGAATAGACTGAACTGAGATGTATCCGAGACCAGATACTTGAGTACCGCTTTCCGCGAGAAAATCATCGGGGTCTAAAGGAAATGATCTCGCTTTAGCCTGATCCGTTATTACTAATGCAACACTCAAAGGCCCTGTACTTTTGAATTTGTTCTGAATGGCAAATTTTTCTAATTCTTCCCTCATTTTTTCCCTTTTTTTGATTATTGTTTTAGCTATCTAATATTGGCTTAAATAGATGTTTTGAAAGATGGGAAACTACGGGTACAACTACCCCGTCCCCAGCAACGTGGTATGCATCATTGTATTTTTTAGGCAAGACGTAGCTGTCATCTAAACCCATCAACCGCGCGGCTTCTCTAGGCGATAACAGGCGAGAACGGACCTTATTTCCATCTACGATTAATATTATTTGCCTGCTCGAGCCTCCTGATGGAGTTCGCAGGCACCCAGCTATGTCGTCAAATCTGACTTCTGCACGCTGTCTTTTTTCTCCGTCCTCTTCTTGCCGAGTTCTTCGATACAGTGCTCCCACCGTTAAGACGCCTGCACGCTTCGCCTCTTCGACTTTTTCAAGATTGACTTCATTCATCAATGAAAGAAGACGTTTGGTTTCTTCTGCAGAGTGCCAACTCACGTCGGAAGGATTTTCTTCAACAAGATCTACAAATCGCGTAGTACGTTTTGCAGGAGCCGGGACATTCCACCAGATCCATTTCCGCTGAGCTTCTTGAGATAATTTCTTATGTGCTCGTTGCAACGCTTCAGGATGCCAAGGACCGCTTGGGATTGAAGAGGTCAAGTGCTTGGGCAATGCCAATCCGTTTCGAACGCCGACAATAAAAACCCGCTGTCTTGATTGAGGAACAAAGTGTTTTGCATCAATCACTAACGCACCGAATTTATAATTTGCGCCAGAAAATGCCGAACCGATCGCCGCAAAATCTTTTCCCTCATGCGAGGTAAGCGCCCCGTAGACGTTCTCCAAAACAATGATGGATGGAGCTCGTCCCGCATCCATCAATCCCCTCATCAATTTCCAGAATGGCCAGAAGGTACCAGACCGAGTTTGGTCCTTCTTATCGCGATGGCCTAATCCTGAGCTGTTGCCCGCGAGAGATAAGTCTTGGCATGGAAAAGACGCCCAAACTAGATCAGCATTATTGGGCAAGTCTTCCAATGAAACCTTGTTAACGTCTTCGATTAAGAGCTCTGAACCGCCGTTCCAGTTTCTCTTGTAGACCTGGCCCTTCATTGCCGAAAAGTCGTTAGAGAATAAACATTCCCAGCTATCTCCGAGTCCAGCCCGCGCCATTCCACCGCCAGCGAAGAACTCATAAAATTTCGGTTTTTTTGTCACCACCTTTGTTTTGGTCAGAGTGTCGCTCTGCGAATCACGACCAATTTTTTCTTGGATAGCATCCAGAACCCATTTGTTTACAGACGCACACCCTTCACCAACAATGCGGAGTTCATCCATTGCTTCCATAAGGTCCGTGGGTAGGCGAAGATTTATACGGTGTTCTTGAGATTTTTCCATGATACATTATGGCGCCACTTTCAGGCTCCGTAAATACTGAGAGCGGTTTTACGAGAATGCCTTCTCATCAAAGTATTCACGTTTGGGGTCACACAATGGGCTCTATCGACGCAAAGGATTTGTCGCCGGAAATAAAGGACTGAACCTGCTCTATTGTCTCTTCCAAAATGGCCTTTTTTAACGCGCATTCCCATACAAGCAGTACGCGCCACCCCAGCTCTTGGAGCGCATTATAATTGCTGTGGTCTCGGGAGACGTTGCGTCCGATTTTTTCCCGCCAATATGGGCGGTTGTCTAAAGGCAATCGAGAGCGTCGACACCCATGCCAGTGCCAAAAACAACCGTTGACGAATATGACGAGTTTTGTTTTTGGTAACACCATATCGGGGCTTCCAGGAAGACTCCGAACATGAAGACGATATCTAAACCCATTGCGATGAAGTACTTGTCGTAAAACCAGCTCCGGTTGAGTATCAAAGCCCTTAACTCGACTCATTATTTGGCTGCGAACTGCTTTGCTCACAACATCCATATATTCTCCAAACTTGTTCAACTTGGGGCTCAGCGAGGAATCAAAGTTGCATGAAAAAACGGATTCTTGGAATGCAAATATATAGATTGAGGACTATCTGCTGTTCGCTAATAAATTTTGACCGGATATCCTAAAGCTCGCAATGCCTTGCTAGTTCGGCCGTTACGTGGCGGAGCGACCTCTGGCCTCGCCCAACCGACGAGTTCTGCTAAAGTATTTAATCCATAGTGTGGAAGCCGATATTGCTTATCGCGAGCCGCTATGTAGAGGCGTTCCCACATCTCATTGTCGCTCCCGTCGTACAACACGAAATTCAACAATTCCGGAACGCTCCATCCCTTTTCGTTTTTCTGTCGGAGCAACCAGCTGGCATACAAAGGAATCCGGTCTTCGCGTGTCATGCTTTTAATTTCAGGTTTTCCCAGAGTAGAGAGTTTCATCTTGATTACGTGATCGCGTGTCGCATGCGTGCGGAGACAGACTCCCGCTAGGGCATCTTCATGCAAATGTACGAGGTTTTCGCGAAGAAGATGACGCTGGATAAAGGGTGCGTTTATGTACAGCATCTCGTCTTCCCTGGATGGAGCTGATGGTGTCGCTTGCCACCAGTCCAGCGCGGCTTTAACCGCCCCTTTCGGGTTACGGTAGTTACGGCGAAAGTAATCTTCGTAGGGCTTCGCGTTGCCTTCACCGACTTGATTGTAATAATAGGCATGAAGAAATTGGTCAACTTGCCACCCAACTGGGACGTCCTCTTGGATCCAACGGGGCCGATATTTTTCAAGCGATTCACCGAGCTGCGTAAGGTGCGTTAAGGTGTCATTCCACTCTCGTTTAAAATCCTCTCGTCGTCGATCAAAAGCCTTCCGTCTAACAAAAAATGCCGGTCCATCCCACACCGGAGTTTTTCTCAATTCTTTCCCGAGATTCCAAGACTTCTGCCGCTTTTCTTGGATTTTCGTCATTTCTTGGATTAATTCTGTGCCCAACGGAATTGTGACCTTCAAGTTGCGGAGCTCTTCAAAGAATCCATCCAGCTCTATGTCCATACCATTTGACTGCAAATCATCTTCACTTAGAAAGACACCAGCTTCAATGTTAGTGAACCATGCCCTGTCAGTAAGATTGGCAGAACCAACGTAAGCACCATAGCCCTTCCACCAAATCACCTTACTGTGCAGCCGATCAGGGACAAATCTGCAGAAAATATTGTCTCGCTCATGCCGCAACAAACGCTCCAGCAATGGAATCGCAACTGGAATAGTGTGGTCGTAGCGCATCCATAAGTCGAGCCTATATCGATTTTTAAGGCAATTCCCGATGAAATCGTCGCCTTCGTTAGTTGAATTGGCTCCGTATGCGATAGCCGCATACACGCTGTCAACGTCATCTTCTGGCGTAGGAAGGATATCTGCCAGATGACAGCCGTTGAGAATGTTAGCAACAAATTTCATGGAGCAATCCTTGTTCTGCTTTAAGTAAATGTGGGCTCGAGGAATGTACCGTTATCTCTATAGGAAGTATTGGCAAAAAAAAAGAAGGAGCCTTAACGGCTCCCTCTTTTTCACATGTCGCTATTTTCTGCCTGAAAATCAAACATCAATATTCCCAGCCTGCAGCGCATTCAACTCAATAAACGCACGACGTGGCTCAACGTCATCCCCCATCAGCGTCATGAAAATCTGATCCGCGGCGATCGCGTCTTCGATTTGCACTTTGAGCAGGCGGCGGACGGTTGGGTCCATGGTTGTCTCCCACAGCTGTTCCGGATTCATTTCACCCAGTCCTTTGTAGCGCTGCTTGCTGACGCCGCGTTCGGCTTCGTCGCGTAGCCATGCCATGGCCTGGTGGAAGTCGCTGATGGCGCTTTCCTTGATCTTGTCGCCGGTGCCGCGGCGGATCAGTGCGCCGCGTCCGATGAGGCCGCGGAAGGTTGCGGCTGCATTGGCCAGCACCTGGTAGTCGGGGCCGTTGACGAAGTCGGTGTCGATGGCGGTGACCTTGATGTTGCCGTGGTACATGCGCTGGATGCGCAGGATGTGCTTGTCGGTCAGTTCGTCGGAGCGGACGATGACGTCGATGCCCGGTTCGTTGATGGCGGCTTTGAGTGCGGCGGCGGATTGCTCGGCTTCTGCTGCGGTGTTCAGTTGCAGCGTGACGCCGGTCATGATGGCGGACAGCGCGGTGGCGTCGATCATGCGCGTCAGGCGCATGATGATGGCGTTGGCGGTGTTGTACTGGCGGACCAGTTCGGTCAGCGGGGCGCCGCTGATCGGTGCTGCGCCTTCGCTTGGGACGAGCTCGGCGTCGTTGAGCGCGATCTGCATCATGTAGTGCGCTTCTTCGACGTCATCCTTGAGGTAGCGCTCGTCCTTGCCGGCCTTGACTTTGTAGAGCGGCGGCTGGGCGATGTAGATGTGGCCGCGCTCGACCAGTTGCGGCATCTGGCGATAGAACAGCGTGAGCAGCAGCGTGCGGATGTGGGCGCCGTCGACGTCCGCATCGGTCATGATGATGATGCGGTGGTAGCGCAGCTTGTCGGCGTTGAATTCGTCCGGGCCGATGCTGGTGCCGAGGGTGGCGATGAGCGTCGTGATCTGCTCGGAGGAGAGCATCTTTTCGAAGCGGGCTTTTTCGACGTTGAGGACCTTGCCGCGCAGTGGCAGGATGGCCTGGAATTTACGGTCGCGGCCTTGCTTGGCCGAGCCGCCCGCGGAGTCACCCTCGACGATGTAGAGTTCGCACAGCGCCGGATCCTTTTCCTGGCAGTCGGCCAGTTTGGCGGAGAGGCCGAGGCCGTCCATGACGCCTTTGCGGCGCGTCAGTTCGCGCGCCTTGCGGGCTGCTTCGCGCGCACGGGCTGCTTCGACGATCTTGCCGCAGATGATCTTGGCGTCGTTCGGACGCTCTTGCAGGAAGTCGGTGAGGGTCTTGGCGACGATTTCTTCGACCGGGCCGCGCACTTCGGAGGAGACCAGCTTGTCCTTGGTCTGCGAGCTGAACTTCGGCTCGGGGACCTTGACGGAAAGGACGCAGGTGAGGCCTTCGCGCATGTCGTCGCCGGAGACTTCGACCTTGGCCTTCTTGGCGAAGTCGTTCTCTTCGATGTACTTGTTGATGACGCGGGTCATCGCGGCACGCAGGCCGGTCAGGTGGGTGCCGCCGTCGCGTTGCGGGATGTTGTTGGTGAAGCAGAGCACCTGTTCGTTGTAGGCGTCGTTCCATTGCATGGAGACGTCGACGCTGATGTTGGTGTTCTGGTCCGACATGCGCTCGCCGGTGGCCTGGAAGATGGTCGGGTTGAGGATGCTCTTGTTCTTGTTGATGTATTCGACGAAGCCGCGGGTGCCGCCTTCGAAGGCGAAGTCTTCTTCCTTGCCGGTGCGCTGGTCGGTCAGCTTGATGTGCACGCCGTTGTTGAGGAAGGACAGTTCGCGGATGCGCTTGGCCAGGATTTCGTAGTGGAATTCAACGTGGGTGAAGATTTCTTCGTCGGCCCAGAAGTGGACTTCGGTGCCGCGCTTGTCGGTGTCGCCGAGCACCTTGATCGGCGAGACTTGCACGCCGTCGATGAGTTCGATCTGGCGGTCTTGCGGGATGCCGCGCACGAATTCCATGCCGTACATCTTGCCGTCGCGGCGGATGGTCAGGCGCAGCAATTTGGACAGGCCGTTGACGCAGGACACGCCGACGCCGTGCAGGCCGCCGGAGACCTTGTAGGAGTTCTGGTCGAACTTGCCGCCGGCGTGCAGCTCGGTCATGACGATTTCGGCGGCGGAGCGCTTGGGCTCGTGCTTGTCGTCCATCTTGAGTCCGGTCGGGATGCCGCGGCCGTTGTCGGTGACGGAGATCGAGTTGTCGGAGTGGATGGTGACGTGGATTTCGGTGCAGTGGCCTGCCAGGGCTTCGTCGATGGAGTTGTCCAGGACTTCGAACACGAGGTGATGCAGGCCGGTGCCGTCAGAGGTGTCGCCGATGTACATGCCGGGGCGCTTGCGGACGGCTTCCAAACCTTCCAGAATCTGGATGGAGGACGCTCCATATTGATTTTGTTGCGGTTGAACGGTGTTGTCTGCGGGGACTTGGGACATGGCTACCTTCTGAAAAAACTAACGGAACTGCCTGACTGACTGCTAAGGAAATACGCTGGTGTTGCGGTGAAAATCGCGGTGAAACTGGTGGAATCCGACGCTGAATCGATGCAAAGCCGAGGCGATATCGATGTGAAACCGAATTCCTGAAAGTGGCGAAGGGCCGTGTATGCACGGCCCCTCGTCTGCTTTCGGCTAACTGAAATCAAATGCGCATCGGCATGACGACGTATTTGAAATCGGCATTGTCGGGAATGGTGATCAATGCGGAGGAGTTGGCGTCGCCCAGGGCGATGTTGACGAAGTCGCCCTTGAGGTTGTTCAGCACGTCGAGCAGGTAGGTGACGTTGAAACCGATGTCGACGCTGTCGCCGCCGTAGTCGATTTCGAGTTCTTCAACCGCTTCTTCCTGGTCGGCGTTGGTGGAGCTGATCTTCAGGCTGCCTGGTGCAATCACCCAGCGCACGCCCTTGAACTTGTCGCTGGTCATGATCGCGGCGCGTTGCAGCGAGCGCAGCAGCTGTTCGCGGCCGATGGTGAAGTTGTTCTTGTAACCCTTCGGCACCACGCGGGTGTAGTCGGGGAACTTGCCTTCGACCAGCTTGGAGATCAACTCGATGTCGGCGAAGGTCAGCTTGACCTGGTTGTTGGCGATCTCGAGCTGGACCGGGTCGTCGTTTTCTTCCAGCAGGCGCTGCAGTTCGATGATGGTCTTGCGCGGGATGATGACTTCCTGGCGCGGGAACTCTTGCTCGGTGGCGACCTGGCAGAACGCCAGACGGTGACCGTCGGTTGCGACCGCGATCACGTTCTTGCCTTCGACGACCAGCAGCAGGCCGTTGAGGTAGTAACGGATGTCTTGCTGCGCCATCGAGAAGTGGACCATGTTGAACAGGTGCTTCAGGGTCTTTTGCGGCAGCGTGACTTGCGCGTTGTAGTGCTCGGCCTGGGCGACGGTCGGGAATTCTTCCGCGGCCAGCGTTTGCAGCGCGAAGCGCGACTTGCCGGACTGCACCGTGAGGCGTTTGTTGGACAGCGTGACGGTGACTTCGCCCGAGTCGGGCAGGGCGCGCAGGATGTCGAGCAGTTTGCGCGCGGCGACGGTGGTGGCGGTGACTTCGCTGCCGGAGCCGACTTCGGCGTGCGTGGTGATCTGCACTTCAATGTCGGTGGACAGGAAAGACACCTTTTCGCCGTCCTTGCGAATGAGGATATTGGCCAGAATCGGCAATGTGTGCCGACGCTCGACAATACCGCTCACTATTTGCAGTGGCCGGAGAAGCGTATCTCGTTGGGTTTTGACCAATTGCATAGTCTTTTTATCCTTGTTGATAATGGTTTAAAGGATGCTGAAAGCCGCTTTCAAATTCTGTCTGCAATCCGGCATGGTCAACCGTTTGCGCCCAGTTTTGCCGGAGTTTCCGCAAATGCCCTGCAATTTGAAAACGGCTTCGTTGCGTTTGCGCCGATGCCATCCTCACTTACGGTTCGCCGTATTTCCGGCAGTGTCGAAGTGACAACAAAAACACTGCCGAGGCAAACCGGACCAACTCTCCCATTGTATCAAATCAACCCTTGTTCAAGCAGCAAATTGGCTCTTTCGGCTCAACCTTTCAGGGTCTGCTCGAGCACGTGCAGTTCGTGGTTGCATTCCGGGTTTTTGGCGCGGTCGGCGGAGATCTTGCGCACCGCGTGCAGCACGGTGGTGTGGTCGCGGCCGCCGAACAGGTCGCCGATTTCCGGCAGGCTCTTTTGCGTCAGTTCCTTGGCCAGGTACATGGCGATCTGGCGCGGCCGGGCGATATTCGCCGGGCGCTTCTTGGAATACATGTCGGCGACTTTGATGTTGAAGAAGTCGGCGACGGTTTTTTGGATGTTTTCGACGGAGATCTGGCGGTTTTGGACGGACAAGAGGTCTTTTAACGCATCTTTGACGACATCGATGGTGATGTCCTTGCCGTGGAAGCGCGAGTAGGCGAGGATCTTGCGCAGCGCGCCTTCGAGCTCGCGCACGTTGGAGCGCAGGTGCTTGGCGACGAAGAAGGCGACGTCGTCGGACAGCACCACGCCTTCCAGGGTGGCCTTTTTCATCAGGATGGCGACGCGCATTTCCAGCTCGGGCGGCTCGATGGCGACCGTCAGGCCGGAATCGAAGCGCGAGATCAGGCGGTCGTCCATGCCGCTGATTTCCTTGGGATAGGTATCGCTGGTGATGATGATCTGCTTTTTGGCGGCGATCAGGGCTTCAAAGGCGTAGAAGAATTCTTCCTGGGTGCGGCTCTTGCCGCCGAAGAACTGGATATCGTCGATCAGCAGCAGGTCGAGCGAGTGGTAATAGCGCTTGAAATCGTCGAAGCCCTTGCGCTGGTAGGCCGTCACCACGTCGCGCACATATTGCTCGGCGTGGATGTAGCGGATCTTGGCGCCGGGGTTGTCGGCCAGCACCTGGTTGCCGATCGCGTGGATGACGTGGGTCTTGCCGAGGCCGACGCCGCCGTACAGGAACAGCGGGTTGTAGGACACGCCGGGATTATTGGCGACCTGCGTCGCGGCGGCGCGCGCGAGCTGGTTGGCTTTGCCGGTGACGAGGTTGTCGAAGGTCAGCACCGAGTTGATGCGCGACAATTCCTGGCGCGGCGCCACGTGCGGCGGCGGTGCCGGCTGCACGAGGGATTCCTGGATGCCGGTGGGGTAGCCGTCGAGCATGCTGCCGACGCGGTTGAGCGGGCCGGCGCCCTGACTCGGGCCCTGGGGTGCGGCCGCCGCAGCGGCGCGACGTGCTTCGCCGACGCGCGGGTCGAGCACGAACTGGACTTCGATCTGGGTTTCCCAATATTCCGAGGCGATGGTGGTGATGCGGCTGGCGAACTGGGTCTTGACCCAGTCAAGCTTGAAACGGTTGGGCGCGGCGATGCGCAGGCGACCATCTTCGTAATCAAGCGGTGCGAGGGGCTTGATCCATGCGCTGTATTGCTGCGGCGTCAACTCTTGCTCCAGCTTCGCGGAGCAAGCTTGCCAAAAATTTTCCATGAATCTTCTTATAAAAAACGGGTGGGATGCGTGTTGACCGGGGGGGCCGTAACCATCAATTTGCGAGATGCGTTGCTGCCAGAAAGCGTGCCGATAGCACTTCTTCGGGGACGGCTGAAGGAATCCTGGAGCACCCGATATCAACACCATAAGGGCGCCATTCTACTCTGACCGGCAAAAGTTATCCACAGGCTGGGGCGGTTTTTGACAGAGTAAAAATGTATATCGATAGCCGGCAAAAGCTTCACCGGAAATATCGAAGGAGTGCGACATAAAGAGGCAGGCGGCGGGGCGGGAAAACTCTTGCCGCCTGGACAAGCTATTCCACCACGGCGCCGTCGACGAAGACTTTCAACTCGCCTTGGGCGAACTGGGTCCAGGTCTCGTTGGTGGTGAGCGGCTGGGTCACGATGACCGCGACGCGGTCGTTGGCGGTGGTGAGTTCGGAGAAATCCACCGACACGTCCTGGTCGGACAGGTGCGCCGAGGCGAACGGATGCTGGCGGATGATGTAGTACAGATTGGTGGAGCAATGCGAGAACAGCGCCGAACCATCCGACAACAGCATGTTAAATGGTCCATGTCCGGCGATATACACCGTAAGTTCGCGCAACACCGGCGTTAATTCGGCCAGGGACGGCAAGGTATCGCCAAAGCGCTTGCGCAGCTCCTGCAGCAGGTAGCAAAACGCCAGTTCGCTGTCGGTGGTGCCGACCGGGCGATAAGGGCCGTCGAGGGCGGGGGTGAAATTCTTCAGGTCGCCGTTGTGGGCGAATACCCAGTAGCGTCCCCACAATTCACGCACGAAGGGGTGGCAGTTGGCGAGCGAAACACGGCCTTGCGTGGCTTTGCGGATGTGGGCGATGACGTGCTGCGATTTGATCGGACAGCTCTTGATCAGCTCGGCCACCGGCGAACTGACCGCCGACTGGTAGTCGACAAAGTGACGCACGCCGGAGCCTTCAAAGAATGCGATGCCCCAGCCGTCGCTGTGGTGATCCGTCAGGCCGCCGCGGGTTGCAAAACCGGTGAAGCTGAAAACGATGTCGGTGGGCGTGTTGCAATTCATCCCGAGTAACTGGCACATGATGTCGGCGAAGTGTTGAGGCGATGTTGAGGCTGGAGTAGCGGAAATACGAAGGGAGATCAGGCCACTACGTTATCACGCGGACATGGCGCAAGAAAGCCGTTATGCCCCAAAACCCGGCTGATTTCCGCAAATAACCGGGCGCACATAAAAAAAGCCCCACGAATTAAGACTCGTGGGGCTAATCCTTCCTGAAGAGGGAGGAGGAGACGCGGTACTTACTGCTTGATCGGTACTAATAAACTTTGCGCCTGATGGCGGCTATCTTCTGCTATCTGCGGCGATCAGTTGTCGCGCGCGGCCAGATTGCGCAGCTCAGCTGCGAAACTCGGTTGGCTGCCGCTGTAATCATTGGCCATGCGGTTGAGCATGCGAACGCCGCTGAAACGCTGTGCGGCGACACGTTGCTCGAACGACTTGCGCGGCACGAAGAAGGCGACGACGGCGCGCATGATGCCGGCCAGCAAGGGCTTGAATACCATGAGCAGCGTCACGAGCGCACCCAGGCCCAGCAAGGGGCGCGTCAGCGCAATGCCGGCTCCGATCAGCGATTGCGCGACCGGTACGGCGGCTTCAACTGGAAAGGCGATGGCGAGGACTGACATGATATTGATTTCCCTGATATGAAACTGCTTTTGAGCTCGATTGCTCTGTTGTTGCAATGCAGTATAGGTTTTCCGGCACGGGATAGCCAATTTAGACTGGGGATATCAGATATAGGTATTGTGAATAAAGCCGGGGATGCAGTATGCTCAAGGCTTGTGGAGGGGACCCTCGAAGAATCACCGGACTTCATAGACAAAAAAATCCCCGCGAAGCCGAAGCTTGCGGGGAAATCCTTCCTAAAGAGGGAGGAGGAGACGCCGGACAGATTCCCATGTCGCGCGATCGCTGCGGGCTTGTTTGCCTGCATACGCGCCAGGACGCGGGCCTGAGAAACTCAGGACTGAAACCGTTGTTGCCCTACAGAACTGCTGAAATGCGTCGTTACCGGGTGGTTCCGCGCACTACGCGCCGTACTGTAGTGTTGCTGCAAATGCTTGTTGCTGCTCGATACCCAGATACCTGGATGCAGATCAGCCGCGCGATGCGATGAAACGCAGTTCGGCTGCCAGGTTAGGCTGGCTGGATTCGAACTTGTTGGCCAGGCGGTTCAGTTGCGAAGCGCCTTCGACCTTGCTGTTGTAGTCAGCGGTCATCAGGGCGGCTTGCGATTCGTGGGCTTGGACGAAGCGGACGAAGATGTTGCGCAGAGCGGCGCCGAGCTTGCTGGAACCGGCTGCAGTAGTCTTCGAAGAGTAATTGGCGGTCAATGTAGTCATGATGGACTCCTTGCGAAATGTGTTATGTTGCATTGCAGTGTAATGACGACTGACTGCCTTTACCAATTTCGTTTTCAGATATCAGTTATACCTTTTGTGAATAGCGTTTTTTTGATCTTGAAGATTTTTCTCTCCTCCTCTCTGCCTTATGGGGCGCGGCTGACATGAGCTTCCTTACTCTTGACCTTAACCTGTTGCGCGTCTTTGACGCGGTGATGACGGAGCAGAACCTGACGCGCGCGGCCAATCTGCTGGCGATGACCCAGCCGGCCGTGTCGAATGCGTTGCGCCGGCTGCGCGACACGCTCAACGATGAACTCGTGATCCGTACCGCGCACGGCGTCAAGCCGACGCCGCGCGCCGAGGAATTGTGGCCGACCGTGCGTCGCGCGCTGTCGGAACTGGAAGCGGTGATCACGCCTGAAACCTTCGACGTGACGCGCGCACAAAACACCTTCCGCATGGCGATGGTCGATGCGACTGCGGCGCTGTGGCTGCCATCGCTGGTGCGCACCATCATGCGCGATGCGCCGCGCCTGAAAATCCGCATGATGCCGCTGACCACGCGCGATCCGCGCGCCATGCTGCTGCGCGGCGACGTCGATCTGGCGGTGGGATTCTTCCCGGGCGTGACGGCGCAGCTGGCCGACGGGCAGGGCACGGTCAAGACGCAGATCAGCCACGAACGTTTGTACACCGGCCAATATGTGTGCGTGATGCACAAGAACCATCCACTGGCCGACAAGGAACTGACGCTCGACAATTATTGCGCCGCCGACCACTTGCTGGTCAGTCTGTCAGGCAAACCCCATGCCGTGATTGACGATGTCCTCGCCGGCATGGGACGCGAACGTAAGATTCTGCTGACGGTGAACCAGTTCTTCACGGCCGGTCGCATCGTCGCCAGTTCGGAGCTGATTACGGTGTTGCCGCGCCATCTGATTGCCGCCACCGGCATGACGGAAGTCCTTGTGGTGAAAGAGCTTCCGTTCAAGACGCCGGAAGAACATGTGGACATGCTGTGGCACGAACGGGACGCGAGAAATCCGGCTCACAAATGGCTGCGCGCGCATTTAGTTGCAACAACTCATGACGAATTCGGTCGTATCAACATGAAGCGCTGACGACCGCCTGAATTTTCCTTGATGCCGTCGGCGCAGTCACTCACCTTCAGGATGGTTTATGCCACGGACATCAAAAATAATCGGATTCAGTCTGGCCAGCGTCATTGCGCTGATCGTGTTGCTGGTCATTCTGATCATCACCTTCGACTGGAATCGCGCGCGGCCGTGGATCAACCAGCGCGTCAGCGACGCCACCGGACGCCACTTCGCTATCCAGGGCGATCTCGTCGTCAAATGGCGGGCACCTGATTCTCCGCAGACCAGCTGGGCCAGATGGATTCCATGGCCGCATGTGAGCGCCAACGACATCGTGCTCGGCAATCCCGATTGGGCACCGGCCAACTCCAACATGGCGACGGTCAGGCAACTCAACGTCACGCTCAATCCGTGGCCGCTGTTGCAGCACAAGATCGTGCTGCCCGATCTCGAAGCACAGGATCCTTACCTGCAATTGCTGCGCAGGAAAGACGCCGTCAACAACTGGACTTTCAAGTCCGACGACAGTCCGTCGACCTGGCAATTCCGTCCTGAAAAAATCGTGATCCGCAAAGGCGTGGTCGAGCTCGACGACGCAATCCAAAAAGCCCGCGCGCGCGCTGAAATTGATACGCTCGATCCCGACAAGGAAAAAATCTACGGCATCGGCTGGAGTGTGAAGGGCTCGTTCAACAAAGCCGACATCAACGGCGAAGGCAAGGCCGGCGGTGTGTTGTCGCTGCAGGATGAAAGCAAGCCGTATCCGCTCGAAGCCGATGTGCGCGTCGGCAAGACGCGCATCGCCGTCAAGGGCACGCTGACCAAGCCGCAGGAACTGGCCGCGCTTGATCTGCAGCTGAACCTGTCGGGCGACAGCATGGCGCATCTGTTTCCGCTGACCGGCGTGCTGCTGCCGGAAACACCGCCGTTTTCCACCTCCGGCCATCTGATCGGCAAACTCAATACGGTGGGTCAAAAGAACGGCAGTACCTGGACCTATGAAAAATTCAAGGGCCAGGTCGGCTCCAGCGACATCGGCGGCACCCTCCAATATCAATCGAAAGAACCGCGTCCCTTGCTGCAGGGTGAAGTGGTATCGAACCTGCTGCGCTTTGAAGACCTGGGCCCGCTGATCGGCGCCGACTCCAACGCCAGCAAGGAAAAGCGCGGTGCGGAAGAGCGCCAGCCGGCCGACAAGGTGTTGCCGGTCAAGGAATTCCAGACCGAAGCCTGGGGTGCGATCGACGCCGACGTCAAGCTGACTGCACATCGCGTGGTCAAGGAAAAGGATCTGCCGGTCAACAACATTCAGGCCGATCTGCACCTGAAGGACAAAGTCTTGTCGCTGACGCCGCTGAACTTCGGCATCGCCGGCGGCAACCTGACGTCGAACATGCGGCTGGACGGCCGCGATCCGAAAATGAAATCCGACGTCAAGCTGTCGGCGCGGCGCGTCAAGATTCAGCAATTGTTCCCCAATCTCAATGCGGCCCAGACCAGTTTCGGTGAAATCAACGGCGACGCGGCATTGACGGCCACCGGCAATTCGGTAGCGGCGATGCTGGGTTCCTCCAACGGCGAACTGAAGACGCTGATCAATCACGGCGCCATCAGCAAGCTGTTGCTGGAAGAGATGGGTCTCAACATCGGCAACGTGGTGGTGTCCAAGCTGTTCGGCGACAAGCAGGTCAAACTCAACTGCATGGCCGGCGATTTCACCGTGACCAACGGCCTGGCGCAGGCGCGCACGTTCACGCTGGATACCGAGGACGCAATCATCACCATCACCGGCGACGTCAATCTGGCGCAGGAACAGCTGAACCTGACCATCAATCCGCGCAGCAAGGGCTTGCGCATCATTTCGCTGCGCTCACCCCTGTATGTGACCGGTCCGTTCAAGGATCCGAACGTCGGCGTCGACAAGGGCGTGCTGGCGCTGAAGACCGGAGGCGCAATCGCTCTGGGTGTGCTGGCGCCGGTGGCGGCGATCCTCCCGCTGATCAATATCAGCGGTGAACAACAAACCGATTGCGCCAATCTTTTGCAAGAAGTGCAAAAAAAACCGACTGCGCCTCCACCCGGCAAAACCAGGCCAGAGGCGGCCAGGCGGTAGATTGTCGTTTGGCAATACGAATTCTTATCAGAACGTCATCCTGTGGATAACTTTGTGAATAAGGTTTGCGCGGATTGGGGATAGTTGAGGAGTTTTACACAGGCGCGATTTCTGTCCCCGAACTGTTCTTTTGTCATACAAGACTTGCCAAGCGTTTATGAATTTCGCAAGTCGATGATTCAATGACGGTTTACCGGGTTATCCACAGAAAAGGCGCTGCGTTAACTACTACTACTATTTATATATATAAACTTTTATATAAAAACCAGAAACCCTGAAAAACCGAAACCCCCGGTTCCTTTCGGGGAGTGAAAATTGAAAACCATTTCAAAACCCGCAATGTTCATTTCAGGGAAACAGCATCCGGTGCTTCAATGACCAGATCCGATTCGGCAACCGCCACGCAGGGCAACAGGTAACCCTCGGCTTTTTCTTCTTTGGTCAGACCAGGCCACTCGATCTGGTAACTGATTTCCCCGCTTTTCAACATGCACAGGCAAGTGCGACATGTTCCATTGCGACAAGAACTGGGCAAACGGATTTGCGCTCGCAAAGCTGCCTGTAGCAAAGAACTTCCCGCTCCGGCTTCGAATTCCAATCCTGAAGGCAGCAAAGAGACCTTGTAGGCATGTTTGGGTACTGGTTCGTCCGTGGGCATTGGAAAAATCTGTTTGGCTCTGGAGCTTGATTGAAGGCCATCCATGCCGAAAAGGCGAATCTGGATGGATACAGGTCTATTGTTTTGGTTTGATTAACAAAATACCAATAAAAACAGCGATTTTTAGCTGATCTGTGGATAAGTCTTTGGATAACTCGGGTGTGAATTGGGGATAGCTCAAGAGTTTTGCACAGCGTGCATTTCTATCCAACATCTGTTCTTTTGCCATACAAGACTTGCCAAGCACTTATGAATTTCGCAAGTCGATGATTCGATACAGGTTTACCCGGTTATCCACAGAAAAGCACCTGTGTTAACTACTACTACTATTTATATATATAAACTATTAATTTAAAAACCAAATCACCTCATTTTCGGGAAACCCGAAAAATCCCTTTCTGGAAACCTACATAAAAAACTCAGTTCCAGACGTTCTGCAACAAGGCAAACACCGCGCTGATGGCTGGTTCATTCCTGCGTTTCTCCAATGCAATGAAAGACAGCTCAGTGGAAAGATCCACCGCATCCGCGATCACCAGCCCGTGTGCATGGGACTGGCTCAGTGCAATCGACTCGCGCGCCAGCGACAGGCCGACACCGGATTTCACCAGATCCAGCATGGAGGATTCCTGATCGACCAGCGCGACGGTATTGGGCGTCAGCTTGTACTGCGCGAAAACCCGGTTTAGCAGACGGTGATGCGCGGACTCCGGCGGGGTCCAGATCCAGGGAAGCTGTGCAAGCTCCTTCCAGCCCTTGCCAGCGACGCGGTTCTTCCAGCCGGCGGGGGCGATGACGTTGTAGGTGAACGGCGTCAGGGTGAGGCTGTGGAAGCCCTTGCCGGGCGTTCCCAGGAAGAAGCCGACGTCGAGCTCGCCGGTTTTCACCAATTGCAGCACCGAACCGGACATATGATGTTGAAGACGTGTGGACAGTTGGGGATAACGTTCGACCAGCAGCTTGAGGAAGGCGCCGAGGCGGATGAATTCGGGATCGAGGATGGTTCCCAGCGATAAGGTGCCGCTCAGGGTGCCGGCGCTGGTGTGGAGGGCGTCGGCGTGCTGGTGGAATTCCTGCAGGGTGTTGAGTACGCGTTCCGCGACCGGCAACAGCTTGCTGCCTTCATTGGTCAGCCGCATGCCGGCGCTGGTGCGCACGAACAATTGCAGCTTGAGCCGCTCCTGCAGGAGTTTGATTTGCAGGCTGACGGCCGGCTGGGTGACGTGGAGCCGGTCGGCGGCTCGCGTCAGGTTGCCTTCCTCGGCGACGGCGATAAAAGCGCGTAACTGCGTGAAATCCATGGCTAAATGCGGAAAAAGAAGAATAAACAGCCAGGTGGAAACCTTCGCTGGCCGCATTATTATCAGTGATTCTTATATTGCTGTTGATAATAACTGATTGGATTCATCTGAATCTACGCGATATTCTCCCAAAACAAGATAAATACGCCATTTTTTCCAATCCGACATTACTTCATACCAAAGGGACGCTTATGACTGCCGCACCATCCACGATTCAGCATTACATCAATGGCCGCATCGCGCCGTCCGAAAGCGGACGCCGGCAGGACGTATTCAACCCGGCTACCGGCGAAGTCTCCGGCCAGGTCGTATTGGCCTCGACAGCGGAAGTCAATACGGCGGTCGCTTCCGCCAGCGCCGCTGCGCCTGGCTGGGCCGAGACCGCGCCGTTGAAGCGCGCCCGCGTGCTGTTCAAGTTCAAGGAGCTGATTGAGCAGCATCACGATGACCTGGCTGCCGCGATCACGCGTGAGCACGGCAAGGTGTTTTCCGATGCCAAGGGCGAAGTCACGCGCGGCCTGGAAATCGTCGAGTTCGCCTGCGGCGTGCCGCAATTGCTGAAGACGCAGTTCACCGACAACATCGGCGGCGGCATCGACAACTGGAATCTGCGCCAGCCGCTGGGCGTCACCGCCGGCATCACGCCGTTCAATTTCCCTGTCATGGTGCCGCTGTGGATGGCGCCGATGGCGATCGCTACCGGCAACAGCTTCATCCTCAAGCCGTCCGAGCGCGATCCGACGCCGTCGCTGATGCTGGCCGACCTGTTCAAGCGCGCCGGTTTGCCGGATGGCGTGTTCAATGTGGTCCAGGGCGACAAGGTGGCGGTCGATGCGCTGCTGCAGCATCCGGAGGTGCAGGCGATTTCCTTCGTCGGCTCGACGCCGATTGCGGAATACATTTACAGCGAGGCGACCAAGCGCGCCGGCACTTTCCCGTTGCGCGCGCAAGCGCTGGGCGGTGCCAAGAATCACCTGGTGGTAATGCCCGACGCCAACCTGGAGCAGGCGGTCGATGCGCTGATCGGTGCGGCCTACGGTTCGGCCGGCGAACGCTGCATGGCGATTTCGGTGGCGGTGGCGGTCGGCAGCGTGGCCGACAAGCTGGTAGAAGCGCTGATTCCGCGCGTGAAAGCCCTGAAGATCAAGAACGGCATGGAAGCCGACGCCGAAATGGGTCCGCTGGTCACGGCGGCGCACAAGGCCAAGGTGGAAGGCTACATCGACGACGGCGTCAACGCCGGCGCCAAGCTGCTGGTCGACGGCCGCGGCATCAAGGTGCCGGGTCATGAAAACGGCTTCTATGTCGGCGGCACCTTGTTCGACCACGTCACGCCGGACATGAAGATCTACAAGGAAGAAATTTTCGGCCCGGTGCTGTGTGTGGTGCGCGTGCCCGATTTCGCCGAAGCGGTGCGCCTGATCAATGCACATGAATACGGCAACGGCGTGTCGCTGTTCACTGCGGACGGCAACACGGCGCATGAGTTCTCGCGCCGCATTCAGGTCGGCATGGTCGGCATCAACGTGCCGATTCCGGTGCCGATGGCCTGGCACTCGTTCGGCGGCTGGAAGCGATCGCTGTTTGGCGATACGCATGCCTACGGCGAAGAGGGCATCAAGTTCTATACGCGATATAAGTCCATCATGCAGCGCTGGTCGGCTACTATCGGCAAGGGCGCGGAATTCACGATGCCGGTGGCGAAATAATTGCGCAGCAAAATCAAGCGATAAAAATAACGGAGACAGGAATATGGAGTCAGCAGGTAAATACGATTACATCATCGTCGGTGGCGGCACGGCTGGTTGCGTGCTGGCCAACCGCCTGAGCAAGGATCGCGGCGTCAGGGTGCTGCTGATCGAGGCGGGCGCCAAGGACGATTACCTGTGGATCCATATTCCTGTTGGTTACCTGTATTGCATCAACAATCCGCGCACCGACTGGCTGTATCGCACCGAAGCCGATGTCGGCCTCAACGGCCGCAGCCTGATTTATCCGCGCGGTAAAGTGTTGGGCGGCTGCTCGTCGATTAACGGCATGATCTACATGCGCGGCCAGGAACGCGACTACAACGAGTGGGCGCAGTTGACCGGCGACGACAGCTGGCGCTGGGATCAGGTGCTGCCGCTGTTCAAGAAGAGCGAAGACCATTACAAGGGCGCCGACCAGTTCCACGGCGCCGGCGGCGAATGGCGCGTCGAGAAGCAGCGGCTGTCGTGGGAAATCCTCGACGCCTTCCGCGATGCGGCGGCGCAAACCGGCATTCCCAAGATTGACGATTTCAATCGCGGCGACAACGAGGGAAGTTCCTATTTCGACGTCAATCAAAAACGCGGCATCCGCTGGAACGCATCGAAGGCATTTTTGAAACCGGCCATGAAGAGCGGCAACCTCGACATCATGACCGGCTCGCACGTGAAGCGCCTGCGCATTGAACAACGCGAGGTCAATGGAATAAGCGGTCCCGTGTGCGTCGGCGTGGAATTCACGGGTGGCGGCAGCGAGTGGTATGCCGAGTCGACCTGCGAAACCATTCTCGCCGCCGGAGCGGTGGGGTCGCCGCATCTCCTGCAGTTGTCCGGAATCGGTTCGGCCGCCTTGCTGCAGCAGCATCAGATTCCGGTGGTGAAGGAGCTCGCCGGCGTCGGTGAAAATCTGCAGGATCATCTGCAGATCCGCATGGCGTTCAAGGTGAAAGGCGTGAAGACGCTCAACATGATGGCCGGCAACTGGTACGGCAAGATGATGATTGGCGTGCAGTACGCGATGTTCCAGAGCGGCCCGATGTCGATGGCGCCGTCGCAGCTCGGCGTGTTCGCCAAGTCCGATCCGTCGCAAAGCAGCGCCAACCTCGAATATCACGTGCAGCCCTTGTCGCTGGAAAAATTCGGCGATCCGCTGCATCCGTTCCCGGCGTTCACCGCCAGCGTCTGCAACCTGCGTCCGACTTCGCGCGGGCATATCCGCCTGGGTAGCAATGACGGTGCTTTAGCGCCAAAAATCACGCTCAATTATCTGAGCACGGAAGCCGATCGCAAGGTTGCCGCCGACTCGCTCAAGCTGACCCGAAAAATCGTCTCCGCGCCGGCGTTGCGAAAGTACCAACCCGATGAATGCAAGCCCGGTGTGGAATACCAGTCTGAGGAAGAGTTATACAAGGCCGCCGGCGAAATCGGCACGACGATTTTCCATCCGGTCGGCACCTGCAAGATGGGTCGCGCCGACGACTTGCACGCCGTGACGGACAGTCAGCTGCGCGTGCGCGGCGTAGGCGGGCTGCGGGTTGTAGACGCGTCCGTGATGCCCACCATCACCTCCGGCAACACCAACTCTCCGACCCTGATGATTGCCGAAAAGGCAGCAGAATTGATCCGCGCAGCACGGCGCGGAACACCCTGAAAGTTGCGCCGAAAATAAAATTTCCGACCTTTCCCCAATACGGTACTTATACGTATTGTAGTAATGGTACGACTCGGCTACTATGCGCCAGATATTAAAAAAATAAGACTCTCGCACGAGAGCCTCACAGGCTCAGATTGCGGCGCCAGAAGCGTAGCGATTTACACAAGGCGGCCCTGCGGACACACGCAGGGTATTCATGGGAAGAATGAGAAGAGACACTATGACAGATGTCATTCTGGAGACAAAAAACCTGACGAAGGAATTCAAGGGTTTTACAGCGGTAAGCAAAGTCAACCTGCAAGTCGAGCGCGGCCACATCCATGCGCTGATCGGCCCGAACGGCGCCGGCAAGACGACGTGCTTCAACCTGCTGACCAAATTCCTGGTGCCGACCTCGGGCCAGATCCTGTTCAACGGCCGTGACATCACGATGGAAGCGCCGGCGCAGATTGCGCGCCAGGGCATCATCCGTTCGTTCCAGATTTCCGCGGTGTTTCCCCACCTGAGCGTGATGGAGAATGTGCGCATCGGTTTGCAGCGCACGCTCGGTACCTCCTTCCATTTCTGGAAGAGCAGCGACAGCCTGAAGCAACTCAACGACCGTGCTATGGCTTTGCTCGACGAAGTCGACCTGACCAGTTTCGCCGATACGCTGACCGTCGATTTGCCGTACGGCCGCAAGCGTGCACTGGAAATCGCCACGACGCTGGCGATGGAACCCGAACTGATGCTGCTCGATGAACCGACCCAGGGCATGGGCCACGAAGACGTCGATCGCGTGACTGCGCTGATCAAGAAGGTGTCCACCGGCCGCACCATCCTGATGGTGGAACACAACATGAACGTCATCGCCGGCATCTGCGACCGCATCAGCGTGCTGCAACGCGGCGCCGTGCTGGCCGAAGGCACGTATGACCAGGTATCGAAGAATCCGCAGGTGATGGAGGCCTATATGGGCACCACTGCCGGCGCGCTGGAAGGAGCACACTGATGAGCACGGCGACAATGCAACAAGGCGGCGTGACATCCACCGGCAGCGGCACGGCCGCGCTGGAGATCTCCGACCTGCAATCCTGGTACGGCGAATCGCACATCCTGCATAACGTCAACCTGTCGGTGAACAAGGGTGAAGTGGTGACGCTGCTGGGCCGCAACGGCGCCGGCCGCACCACGACGCTGCGTTCCATCATGGGACTGGTCGGTGCGCGCAAGGGCTCGATCAAGATCAACGGCAATGAAACCATCGCCATGCCGACCTACAAGATCGCACACCAGGGTGTCGGTTATTGTCCGGAAGAGCGCGGCATCTTCTCGTCGCTGTCGGCGGAAGAGAACCTGATGCTGCCACCGTTCGTATCGAAGACGGACAAGGGCATGTCGATCGAAGAGATCTACGACATGTTCCCCAACCTCAAGGAACGCCGCAACAGCCAGGGCACGCGTTTGTCCGGCGGTGAACAGCAGATGCTGGCGGTGGCGCGCATCCTGCGCACGGGCGCTCGCCTGTTGCTGCTTGACGAGATTTCCGAAGGCCTGGCGCCGGTGATCGTGCAGGCGCTGGCGCGCATGATCCTCATGCTCAAGGCCAAGGGTTACACGATTGTGATGGTGGAACAGAACTTCCGCTTTGCCGCGCCCCTGGCTGATCGTTTCTATGTGATGGAACACGGCCAGATCGTCGAGTCGTTCGCTTCTTCGGAACTCGAGTCCAAGACGCAGAAGCTCAATGAGCTGCTGGGCGTTTGAGTAAAGCAGAGCGGATCATCGTTTCGCTATCCAAGCTGTCGCATCATTATTCTGAATTAACAAAGCAGTCATAAAAAGAATGCACCATGGTTTGCGGATCATGGTGCGACGAGCGGTCGCGTGATCATTCATGCGCCCGCTTGTAAAAATCGGCATTACGCACGTATTGAATTAATACTTATTGAGCGGGCATCACAAACGTTTACCAGCATCACTGGCGTTATAACAAAAGGAGATGGAAATGAAGTTAAAGGCAATGTCACTCGCTGTGTCGACCGCAGCAGCAGCGTTCGCATTCGCGGCACCGGCTTCGGCGCAAATTTCCGGAGACGTGATCAAGATCGGTTTCATCACCGACATCTCCGGCGTCTATTCGGACATCGACGGCCAGGGCGGTGCGGAAGCGATCAAGTTCGCGATCGCCGACATGGGCGGTTCGATCAACGGCAAGAAAATCGAACTGGTTGTCGCCGATCACCAGAACAAGGCTGACGTCGCCGCCAGCAAGTCGCGCGAATGGTTCG
>Ga0308165_1000876_pt1 | contig 46649 bp, 70 predicted proteins | sample PhyWR2_FD_201032 | JGI IMG/M metagenome (GOLD analysis project Ga0308165, IMG submission 201032) | Phyllosphere microbial communities from UC Gill Tract Community Farm, Albany, California, United States - DLSLW.R2 | ecosystem: Host-associated > Plants > Phyllosphere > Unclassified | place: USA... | reverse complement strand
TTTTTACGCTATCCTTAATCATTGCAACCAATTCTGGAGAGCGATTGATGGCTATCTCACGACGAAATTTCATTGTTGCGGCCTCTGCTGCGAGTGGTGGGGTGGCCTTGTCACCATTTAAAAGCACACAATCACAGGCGGAGACGCCCGTGTCGAAGATCGAAAACCCCGGCTTTCATCGCTTTCAGTTCGGTGATTTCGAGATAACTACGCTTTCTGATGGGCGTCGTGCGGGCGAAGCGCCGGAAAAAACATATGCCATCAATCAGGACCCGAAAGATGTCGCGGCACTTTTGGAGGAAAATCTGCTTCCGCCTGATCGTTTTGTGAACAGTTTCACACCCGTTCTCATCAATACGGGTGAGGAGTTGGTTTTGTTCGATACCGGCATGGGAGCGCTCGCGCGTGACAAGGGGCAGGGCAGGCTAGTCAGTGCGCTTGAGGCATCGGGCTATAAGGCAGATGACGTGTCGCTCGTTGTGCTTAGCCATTTCCATCCCGATCATATTGGCGGCCTGATGGACGGCGATAAGCCGGCTTTTGCAAATGCGCGATATGTGGCGGGGCAGAAAGAATTTGATTTCTGGACTAATCCTGCACGTCTTGAAAGTCCGGCTAAGACTGTCGCGCAGATGGTCGAGAAGAATGTGAAGCCGCTTGCTGAAAAGACAACCTTTACTGATGACGGCAAGGAAGTTGTTCCCGGAATTCATGCCGTGGGGGCTTATGGCCATACGCCTGGACATCTGGCATTTCGCATTGAGTCGGGTGACAAACAACTGATGCTGATCTCCGATACGGCCAATCACTCTGTGATTACCTTGCAGCGTCCGGACTGGCACGTCTCGTTCGATGCTGACAAGGAAATGGCGGCAGAAACCAGAAAGCGAATTTTTGATATGCTTGCGACAGACCGTATTCCATTCATCGGTTATCACATGCCATTTCCCTCGCTCGCTTATCTCAAACGGCAAGGCGAGGGTTATCTTTACGTTCCGGAAACCTATCAGATCCGCAACACGTAATCTGAACCGGTAAGCGGTGTAACTGTGTCCATTTTCACATTTATGGAAAATAGGCCTTGCACCGCAAGTCTTTATATCCTAGGGCTTTTTCATGGTCCGGAGCGTAGCGCAGCCCGGTAGCGCACTTGACTGGGGGAAAAATCCCCTTCGCTCTATTCTCCCTTAGTTTTCAACTGCTTAATATCTGCTGCTGTGTAGTCCGTGGCGTTTTCCGTGGCGCTCATTGCATCGAGTGCAGAACGCACATCTTCCATCATTGCATGTGCATATTTCGTGGTAGTTTTGATGTCGGTATGGCCGAGCAGTTTCTGGGCAACCCGCAGGTTGCTGGCTCTTAAAATCCGGGTCGCAGCTGTGTGGCGCGTATCGTGAAAACGAAAGTTCTCAACTCCTGCGTCAGCCACCGCTCTGCGCATAGCGCTTTTCAGTCCGCTCTCCGTCAGTGGGTATCTTTCTCCACGAACGTATTCTGGCTTTTTTAGCGTTCGTTTTGCTACGAATGTGAAAACCTTCTCTTTATGATGGTTTCTTTCATCCCATAGCAGCTCGAATATTGCCTGAGACATTGGGATGATCCGCACTTTGTTGCCTTTACCGGTGACCGTGAACGTCTTTCCAAAGAAATCCACTTGCGCCCATCCAAGGCCCAATATCTCCATGCGACGACAACCTGAGAGAAAAGCAAAGCGCACAGCAACATCGTAGCCGCGCTCTAATTCTCCCATTATCTTGCTTTCTTCCCCGATTGATGCTTCGCGCACTCGTTCGCCCTTTTCCGGCAAAAGGTGCTGCGACCAGTCAATATCATTGACCTTTACTTTCCAGACCTTTGCGGCGCGCAGAATTAATTCGCGCAAAGGCTGTGTCATCGTGCGGTTAACGGTGGCGGGAGAAATCTTCTGAGGTTCTTTGCGGTTCGGAATTAATTCATTCCGACGCTTCGCTACTAACTCGGCGACCTTTCGGTCATTTATCTTGCTGAGCTTTGTTTTGCGCCCAATAGCAGCTTGTAGCCAATCCAGTGACCAGAGCGTGGTCAAGTTGTTCGTGTGGTGCTGACCAACCTCATCCCAGTATTTTGTAACAGCGATTTCAAACGTCAAATCGTCAGATTGAAAGGCTGCTGCGTTTGCTGTTTCAAGCGCAGCTTCCTCTCTCTTTAGCCGCTCTACTTTGAGCGCTTCTCGTTCCGAAGTTTTTCCCGTGTTGCCCGAAAATCGATGACCGCGTAGCCGGAACTCGTAGGAGTACGTGCCGTCCTTGCTGTCTTTTCGGATGTATACTGGCATTCGGTTGTCTTTCGTTGGTTCTTAAATGCTTCAATATCTGCCGGCTCATATCGGCGGATTTTCCGCATGCCTCTGCCTATGTTAATGAAAGGCAACTCACCGTCATCTGTCAAATGGATTAGGTGACGATGGGAAATGCTTAAGGCTTCTGCGGCCTGTTCGGGCGTGAGCAGCTTCATCACTCACCGCCTTTCAGGGCTTGGCGACCGATAGCGAAACCTTCCCATGTCCAGTAGAGAGGCCATAACGATGCTCCGAGAAGCCCCTTTGTTGCAGAGCATTCTTCCTTTGACGTGAAGAACTTATCTTCGCATCCGGGGGATGAGGCGACGTATCCGAACGTGATTACTCCGATGAGTACATAAGCGGCATAGCATCTCATTATCGCTTTGAAGCTCATTCGCTCTGCTCTCCTAGTGGGCTGGCGTTGAGGTAGGCAGTCCACCAGTCGCGCAAATGTTTCTCGCCATATACTCGGCTTATTTCAAGCTGCCTTCTCAGTTCCTTACTCGCCATGGCTGGCCTCCTTTGCGCGCAAGATGGCGATGCAGATTGCAATCGGTAGCGAATTGACATGCTCGCCGTGAAAGCCTCCGTACTCGCCGTTCATCTCGATTGTCACGCGAACGATGTTGTACAGATTGGTGAACTCATATTCCGTGCCGGGGAAAAGTCGCTCAGCCAGCACGATAGCCGCGTCTACAGAGGCGGTGTATTGTGGTGCTCGCCACTTGGCTCCCTCAGTTGCCATTTCTTTACTACATCCGCACGGCTCTTGAGCCCGAATGTATGCTTTTGCCCATAGATCAGGATCGAAGGTTTGCATTATCTCGCCATCCACTTCCCTATCAGGCCGGTCCAGTTTGGATAGTCTGTCAATGAGGGTCATGGGATCACCTTCAATTCTCGCAACAGGCACATGACGAACGCGGTGAGGCTGGGAGGGGGTGCCAGTGGGTTATGTCATCGAAAGTTTGGGTGTTCTGCGCGCTGTCGATCCAAGCATCAGGCTCGCTGTGCCAGTCGCTATCGCAATATTGACCGGCTTCGCCACAGTGATGCTCACGCTTTCCCCAGAAACAATCCGGCTGTCTGCCGAACTCACTCGACCAAAGGTCAATAACCGTCCCATCCTTCGGCGCTGTCTCAATCGGCAGCCACCCATCCGCTACAGGCTGAGATGAGAGGGCGGCTAGAAGCCAGTCAGGTCGCTGAAAACCATAATCTCCGGGGTCGCGTTCGCTTTCATATAACGCAACCATCTTACGGAGCGCTTCCTCCAACGCCTGCGCACGCTCTGAGCTTGTGCCTTGAGATAGGGCGCGCATTGCTGCTGTGTGCGCCGCGTAGACCTTTTGGATTGTCGCTAACGGTATCTCGCCCTCAAACTTTTCGTCATGCTTTTGCATCAGTGTGACGGCATCGAAAAGAGCCTCCAACGCCTGCGCACGCGGGGAAGGGGAAACATCGATTGCGGACAGGATTCGAGCCTCATAGTCGGCCTGTGCTGCGGCTTTGGCGGCTTCGAGGGTGTCAAATGTTTTGGCGGCATAGAAAAGGTGAAAGCCCTGATTTTCCCATGACGGGTGTGTTTCAGTTATTACCTCTTCCGAAGACAGCCACTTTTTACGGCCATCCTGAAGTTTGTCTTCACGCCACTCCAGCGCCTTCACCTTCACCACTTGCAGGAATGGGGCGGCTGCGGTGAGCATCCCGGCATCGAACAGAGCTTGCGCAGCCTCTGTGCTTTTACAATCAGGGCCGGGCCAGCCGCAAAGCGCACCTACCTCGCATATGACAGCCGCAGCGCGCGCTTTGGCTCTCTCTTCCGCCTGTACTGCTTCATCTGGGATGGTCATGAGCGCAAATCCTCGATCTTCGAAAGCGCCTGCTTCCGAGCGTGTTTCAGCTTCGCAAAAGTGATCATTGAAGGGCGAACTTCCGGCGCAGCGGCCTCGTAATCAAACCCCCGGTGCCCGTTTAGATAAGGCAGGGTAGCGCGGGGCATCGGCTCCCAATTTGCTGGATCTGTGTTCGCTTTGTTTCCATCCAGGCATTTGAGGACAAAGCCATCTGCAAGCGGTCCGTTTTCTTGCTCCCAGAGATAGCGATGCTTTAGAACGTAATCACGCTCATAGCCGGTGTGTGGGTTCGTCTGATAGACGCTTACTTCGATGTAACCTTCTTTTGTCTCCCTCTCATGGCCGAGGTAGCGCGTGTTGTGTGGAAGCTGGCCCTTCTTGAATTGCGTCTTTCGGGCGTTCGGATGATTGCCACCTTTCCCCGGCGCGCATGGCTTGCCTTTATTATGCGGAGCATTCCCCTTTACAAAGCATCCGGTGCGCCCTGTCTTCCAACCTTTGCGCTTGCGCAGACTGTGGAGATTAATCTCTGAAACCTGTCGATCGAAGGTGGCGTTGAATATTCGGCAATAGTCACCGATTACCAACGAACGGTAGTGTTCAAGCCATGCAAGTTCCGCGGCAGAGTATGGAATAGAACGCCCCTTCATTCTGCCACCCCATCTATCTGCTTTGATTTGTCAAAAATCATGGGAAGCGCTGGCTTAAATTTTTCGCCGCGAATAGCGATTGTATTGACCGCCTTAAGTGCAAGATCTGCGTTCTGAATGATTTGCTCACTGATCGAAACAATAGCTTCCGAGCGTTTGGCTTCGGTCGCGATCTGTTCAGGTGTCAATTCTTCATCGGTGAGCCGTTCCAACTGGGCGAATAGATGATTGTTCAAATCTATTAGGCGGTTTTTCATGCTCGCGTCCTCGCAATCCCTGACTGCATCAGCCGGGACAATGGCAATTGGGGAAGGGCGGATTTGTCGATGCGGCCAGGCTTTTCGAATTTCGGGAAGCCAGCGCTTTTGATCGTGCCTTTCGGGCGAACGACACCGGTGCTTTTATCGCTCTGACGCTTTGTCTTTGCTGCGCGTGGCGTATCAAACTTACTGGTTTTGAACCGATGGCAGCGAATGCAGGCCGATACACAGTTCTCTAAGCTGTTATCGCCGCCATTGCTGGACGCAAGCTCATGATCAAACTCTACTCCATTTGAAAGAGGTGCAGAGCAGCGCTGACCGTCATCAAGTCCGTATAATGCACCAACAGCTTCGCACCGCATCTGGGAGCGTTCAAGAGCTAGCCGCTTTGTCTTCTTGCTGAATTCAAGCCGCGCCATCACTGCCCCCAATCCAGAGAGCCGTTGCGGTATGACACGCCACGTTCAACTGCGATGATTTCAGCAGTCTTACGCACGTAGTCGCGCTCGATGTGCTTATAAGCCTTCTTCTGACGCTTGGCCTTTTCTAGTTCGGCTTTGAGCTTGTTCGCTTCACGGTGGAGGCGAGGCAAAGGATCAACGAAGCGTTCCCAGAGATTGCGGAACTTTGATGCAATGAATGAAATGATCATGATGCAGCCCTTTCATCGTCTGCAAACGTCACACCGTTTTGTGCACCCCATGCGTGGATAAGCTCAATGAGTTCACCCATTTCATCCTTTGAAAGATCGGATGATGATGTGCTGAGATTTACAAAGCCGGTGCCGTCGAGGTTTGGCACAAAGCGCAGTTCCTGCTGCTTGGCTCGCTTAAGACCGTCGAGAAAGATCAGCTTCCAGTCGTCGCAAGCCAGCTTCACGCCGTGGTATCGGGCCTGATCCGCTATCTCTGTGAGCATCGCCCACATTTTATCGTTCTGTGGCAGCGAACGCTTTGGGGCTTTAAACTCTACGCGCGTTCCCCAAGGCAGTTTTGAGCTGCGAAGCCAGTTGATTGCCTTTTGGCGCACAAGGTCATTGTTGATTACGAGGGTTGCTCTGCTCATGGCTCACCTCAAAAGGGGATTTCATCGTCAAGGTCACGGCTAAAGCCGCTCGACTGTTCGCCGTAAGACGATTGTCGTTCCTGCTGACGCTGATTGGATTGGCTGGAGCCGTCGCGCTGTGCGTCGAGCATCTGCAGTTCCCCGCGGAACTTCTGCAGGACGATTTCAGTGCTGTAGCGATCATTGCCGTTCTGATCCTGCCATTTGCGAGTTTGCAGCGCGCCTTCGATATAGACCTTGGCACCCTTTTTCAGATACTGTTCTGCAACTTTGGCAAGGTTTTCATTGAAGATGACAACGCTGTGCCACTCTGTGCGGTCCTTGCGTTCCCCGGTCTGACGGTCGCGCCAGCTTTCCGAAGTCGCGATGCGCAGATTGGCAATCGGATCGCCAGAATTGAGGCGACGGATTTCTGGATCAGCACCAAGATTGCCAACCAGAATAACTTTGTTCACTGAGCCGGCCATTACGCTGCGTCCTTCGCCGGTTCCTGACCGTAAGAGCGGATACGCTCGATCAGTGCCGCTTTCTCATCATTGAAGCGGTCAATCTCGTCGGACATGGTTTTGATGTAATCTTCATCGCGGAACACGCGGACGCAGAGCATCGGTAGGCGAGGCCAGTAAGACACAAAATCCCACCATTCCCGGTCTGAAATCCAGAGATTGCCCTGTACCTGCGCTTTATGCTCTGGCGGCAGGCGGTTACGCTCCAAACGATCGATCTGGATGTGAGGCAAGGCCGTCTTGATTTCCAGACCGCCAATCACACCGATCAGGCTATCAGGACTTGCGCCCTTTTCACCGTTGCGGATGAAGCCGACCAACTCAGGCTCAACGCTGTTGATGAAAGCGTAAGTCTGGCGGGCTTCATCTTCCATTTCCTTGCCGCGCTCGGTGTGAGAGTTTGAAAAGCTCTCAGTCACTTCACCAGTGATGATTTCACCAGCCAGCTTTCGCATGTACTCGGAACGGGTCTTGCCTTCGCCTTTCGCCATGACTGTTGCGAACTTAGAAGCGGTAGGGATTCCGAGACGAGCCTTAAACCACTCGTCTCCTCCCTGATCCATGTTGAATACTTCCATGATCAATGACCCCGCTTAGCAAGGCGCTGCTTGAGAATGTTCATGGCGTTATCGAACTGGTTTACCGCCATGTCGGAAAGATTGTTGAGGTTCCCGAGCGACAAGAATTGCTTTTCGTCGGATTCCGTAGCTTCCAAAAGCTCACGGATTTTCATCTGCTGATCTTCTGAAATGGTTTCTACTTCTGTCTTTGGTGCGTTGCCGTCTTTGTCATCGCCGGTGCTGATGTTGAACAGCATGCAAAGCAGATAACGGCGACCATAAGTTGCTGTGCTACCGAAAGCCTGTGTACCAGTCTTATTAACGCCGCCTTTTGCGCCGGCACCGTCTACAGGGATTTCACCAACACCATTTCGCGAATGACCATCTTCGTGTGAGATTTCCCAGAGAATGCGCAGTTCACCGTTTTCATTGTAGCCATCAGGCTGAAACGAAACCGCAAAACCATGCTTATGAATGACTGGCATTGCCTGTTTTTCAATGTCGGACAGGTCAGCGTAGGTCGAACTTGTGTGTTTGTTCTTCCCTGATCGAATGACTACTGGAATGTCATTCTGACATGCAGACATAGCTTTGAAGTATGCTTTCTTCGCAGCTAAAGCCTCGTCTTCACGGTCGCGACGTCGAGCGTTTTCAACTTCCTCATTCCGAAGCTGGAGGACGCGCTCCAGTTTATCCACGGATGCATTGGGATCGAGAACGACACGTTCGATCATGGAAATCATCGGTGCTTCGCCGCCGCGATAAACGGGCGCATTGGTATCATGCTGAATATCAAGTGCTTGAGCGGCCATGATTAAAACCTCAATGTTACGTTGGGGATTTCGCCAGCGATAACCGCGAGAACGATCTTCTTGGCTGTTTCTTCGTCCGCGCCTTGAGCCATCAATGCCTCTTTCGCAGACTTCATGATTTTGGAGCGATGAGCTTTGTCGGCGTCACGTGCGGCCTGTTCATCGGCAATGCGCTTTGCTTCGGCTGCACGTTCTTTCTCGGCTTGTTCGGCTTGCTGCTTTACCGCGAGGGCTTCCGCCTCGGCCTTGGCGACAGCGTCAGCCTTTTCACGTTCTGCCTGTGCTATTGCCTCTTGAGCCTTTTTCTCGGCTTCAAGGCGAGCGGCTTCAACGGCACGCTTTTCGCGTTCGGCGGCTTCCTTCTGAGCGCGTTCCGCCGCCTCAGCTTCACGCTTCACAGTCTGCTCGTATTCAGCCTTTGCAATCGCTTCGCGCTCTGCCTTCTCTTTGGCTAAGCGTTCCTTTTCGGCGCGTTCAGCCTCCAGCCGATCGCGTTCCAGCTTTTCAGCGCGAAGCTGTTCAAGTTCGAGCCGTTCAGATTCAGCTTTCTGGTGAGCATCGAAGGCGGCTTTCAGCTTTGCGATCGCATCCGATTTTGCGGCTTCTGCCTGTTCTCTGAACTCACCGAAGCTGTCATCAATGATGATCTTTTCTTCCAGTTCACGGAAAAGAATGGCGAACGGCTGCGGCTCGCCGCCGATGATACCTTTGCCACACGCATCAATATGGGCGAGAGTGGCTTTGATATTCTCGATGCGTGCTTCTTCGGCAGCTTCCCATTCGGTCAGCGGCTTGCGGACAGTTTCAGCCAGCGTATCGAGTTCTTCACGGATCTTACGGCGCTGTGCATCAACTGCATTGATCTTGGCGCGAGCGTCTTCATTGAGCTTTTTGCCAGCTGCATCGATAGCCGTCTTGGTGCGCGTCACCTTGTAGGCTAGGGAAGATATTTCCTTGCGGCTTGACACCGTCGAAAGGTCTGGCTTGAACGCATCTGTCTCAGCCTTGATCTGCTCGTAGAACTGAGAATAGACCTTTTCATCAATGAGAACAGAAACCGGATTTGCCGCCACGTAACCAACAATATCTGTGCCTGTTTCTGTCTGTGCCTGAGCGTTCATGCTGCAATTCCTTCTTCGGCCAGATACTGACGATCTGTGAGGGTGAGATAAATTGACCGGAGTTCACGGCGTGCATCGTAAGGGAGAGGGCGGGCAAGCAAATCGCCCGCGGCTTCAATGCGTTCATCAACGGTCTTTTCAGTGCTGATTGCTGTCAGGTATTTCTCAACCTGATCTGCGGTGAGATGATCAGACATCAACTTCACTCCGAGCGATTTCCGCCATTGTTTCTGCATGGCAGAGCATGAGAAACGTTGCTGCTGTTGCGGCTATGGCGATTATGAAAAGGATTGTTACGAAGGTGCAGAGGGTCATTTCGGGCTTTCCTCTCCCCAGCCGCCACCGGTGTAGTGAGGGTCATCACCACCGTGCATGTACGGCTCGAAATCATCGAATTTCGATGGCGTGTAATCGCCCTTCGCCATCTGCCGAACTGTTCGATTTGTTGCCGCATAATGCGGTCCGGAAACACCAGTGCGCCGGGATTGCTTTGTTGCTTTACAAGCTTTTGAGCAGAATTTTCCCCATCCACGATTTACGTCTGCTGTTCGTGCCTCAAAGGAAGTTTTGCAGCACTGACATTTAACTGTTGTCATGTGAGCCATCGTCTTACCTCCACCGGCTGTCTGAGCCGATGAAGCGGCTTTCATCACTGGTGACAGTGAACAGGTGAGCATGGTCTTCGATGAAAATTGACTGGTAAGCATCACGCAGGGCGTGGCCGAACAGCTTGGCGTTAAAGCCTGTCTGGTTCTTGAGCCAATTCGCAAAGCGATCTGCTGGCAGATTAGCCTTGGCGTACTCAACTTCTTTGAGGTTCTCGGCCTGCTTTGCGCGGTAAAGCTTCCAAGCCATCTGCATCACGCGCTTCTGGCGGGTGTTATCGCGGGCTTTCTTGACTGGCTTTGTCAGGCCAGTAAGCGCTCTCGCAAGGTCGTTTCCGGTGATCTGGTATGTGGAGTGCATTTCAAAGATCCCAACTCGTTTGTTGAGATTACCGTACAAAACGTACGATGATACGTCAAGTACAAAATGTACGATTAATAAATAATCGTACAAAATTCACGGCACACCTTCCACCTAACGCCAAACCGTGTAGAATCAGGGTGCAAAGTCGCAGCCTGACTGCTGCGCATTACGATGAACGTAATTCTGTTCTGGATAAGGGAGGTTGTTATGTGAACCGCAGCGCGTGGTGCGCATAAATGCAATTATTGAGTGATAGGAATTTGGAACAGGGTGTGTAAAAGTTGAGCCAGGGGCTTGAAATGAATCGCAGATCGAGCCGACGTATTTGGGACAGTTGTTTTTTTCAAAAAACTAAGTCCACTAAGGTGAAGCGCATGGCTCGAATCGAAGGTTTTCAGGTTAAAAATTTCAGATCGCTGAAGGATGTTACCTTTGGGCGGCTATGGAATCAGCAAAAATCCTTACCTTTAAGTCCCTTAACCGCGGTAATTGGCAAAAATGGCGTTGGGAAAAGCACGCTCTTTGATGCTTTTGGGTTTCTTTCCGACTGTTTGAAGCTGGGTGTTGAAGAGGCTTGCGACGCGCGCGGGAGAGGCGGTTTTTCAAGAGTTCGAACTCAAGCGCAACTCGGTCCTATTGAATTTAATGTCTACTACAAAGAAGACAGCAACTCTCGCCCTATCACCTATGAAGTGGCGTTCGATATTGATAAAACCGGGCGTCCATTCGTGTTGCGAGAAAGGCTAAGACAGAGGCGCAGAGGTCAAAGTTCCGGTTGGCCTTTTTCTTTTCTTATTCTTAATAATGGTCGCGGCGTCGCTTGGAAAGGCGAGAGCACGGGGGTTCAAGAAGATATTGAGACTGACACCCAATCGATAATTGAAAAGCTATTAAGGGAGTTTGAGAAGGATCATCCAATTGTACATGCCGATGACGATGTCGAAGTGGCAGAGACGGAAGTTGTTGAATTGAGCGACAGGCGGCGATTGGGTATCGCCACATTAGGTACGCTAAAGCAGCACCCTAGAATATCCGCTTTTCGCGAGTTTATTGAAGGTTGGCATCTAAGCTATTTTACCCCGGACGCAGCCCGGAGTTTACCTCTGGCGGGTCCGCAAAGGCATTTAAACGTGCATGGCGACAACTTAGGCAATGTTGTTCAATTTCTTGAAAGAGAACACCCACGCCTTTTCCGAGATATTTTAGTAAGGATTTCAAAAAAAATACCAGGCATCAATAAGATCGACACCCAGAAGACCGAAGATGGAAGACTGTTATTGCGCTTCAATGATTCTGGTTTTGCGGATCCTTTTTATGCTCAGCAAATGTCAGATGGCACGCTGAAAGTATTCGCTTATTTATTGCTATTAGAAGATCCTTCACCCCCACCATTTTTGTGTATCGAGGAACCGGAAAACGGACTTTATCATAAGCTTTTAACATCTCTCGCGCACGAGTTCAGATCTCATGCCACCGGCAAAAAGAATAGTTCTCAGTTGTTTTTAACGACCCATCAGCCTCATTTGGTAGATGCATTAGAGCCGCAAGAAGTTTGGATTATGACGAAGGATGCTCAGGGGTTTTCTCACCTGAGTAGGGCCAGTGATAACGAACTTGTCAACTCACTTGTAAGCGAAGAGATTCCGCTGGGAAGCCTTTGGTATAGCGAATACTTGGGTATTTAAAATGCGTCACGTGGAATTCTTGATAGAAGATATTTCTGGGCAGGCACTTCTCAGTAAGGTTCTGCCGAAAATTTTACCGGAAGGCGTAACTTTTGCTACGAAAGCTTATAAAGGGATAGGCGCCATTCCTCGAAACTTAAATGCAAATGCTGACCCCAAAAAGCGGATCCTCTTAGATAATTTGCCGCGATTGATAAGAGGGTATGGAAAGACATTTAGAGCATATGGTGATGAATTTAGTTGCGCATTAGTTATTGTCTGCGACCTCGACAGCCGCGACTTTAACGTCTTTACGGGCGAGATTCAAAATTTAGTGCAAGCCTGTGACCCGCGGCCTGAAACTATTATCTGCTTAGCTGTAGAGGAGGGGGAGGCATGGTTGCTGGGAGACCAAGATGCAATCTTCGCGGCATACCCTCATTGTAAAAAAAGTGTTCTTCAGAGTTACACTCAGGATAGTATTTGCGGCACATGGGAAATTTTGGCAGATGCTCTCGAAGAGGGGGGCGCTGCCAACTTACGGGCATTGGGGTATCAGGCAGTCGGTTCCGCAAAAAGTAGATGGGCGGAGGCTATAGGGCCAAAAATGTCTGTTGATCAGAACCAGTCGGAAAGTTTCAATGATTTTGTCGATAAGCTGAGAGAATTCTCCCAACGTAATTGATGATCAACTCATTTTTTAGTTGCTCGCATATGTTCTTGATATGTTCTCATTTATGAGTCATCCTGTCGCACATCACAGCGTGAACAGGGAGTGCGGGTAATGAGCATGCAGACTAATTTCATCGTGCAGAGCTACAGCAAGGGCGCAAGGGGCAAGCTAAACCCCGATACGCCTTTCATTGCGAAAGACGTGGCTCATGCCCGGCGAACGGCGGAACGCATGGCTATCAGCAGCCCCATGGTTATAGCCTTCACAAATACCGGCGATGCGGAAACGGGTGATTTTGACCCGCCTAAGCTTATCTTTGCTCATGGTGATCAGTTGCCGCCAGAGGTGGATGAGATGGAGCGTGTCTAATGGTGGGCGGGGCATCTGATGACTATGGAGCTCGTCTCGTTGTCGAGCTTTCCAGCGTTTATGTTGCATGCGACGACTGCGGTCATAACCGTATGCTTTACCTGTCCAATCTAAAGCAGGCGACTGAATTAGGCGTGCAAAGCTATCGAGATCTGTGCCGCAAGATTCGTTGCGGCGAATGTCCGCCAAGACCGCCGCAATCACGAAACCTGACCATTCGCCCGACTTGGCGAAATGATGACCCGTCAGGCGTTGGCCTTGAATACGATCTTGTGTACTGAAAACACGCGATCAGCATCAAATTCCAATTCTCGTTCTTCGCCTTCATCAGGATTGTATTGATAGAGGCGGAGAACCCTTGATGAGCGAGAGTCAAATCGCTTGATGTAGCTCTCGACCGGCGTGTCTTCACCGTCCTCAATAAGCTGTGCAATCACGTCATCCCCTGCGCGAACTGGCAGATGAGGGTTAACCCACACGGTTTCGCCCGCGAAATAGCGAGGCTCCATCGAAGTTCCAAACACCATAACAGCATAAGCACCTTCAACGCCTTCAAGCATTGGAGGGCAGAACACGCGTCCTATTTCCGTACCGTTTAAAACGAAACGACCATTCGGACCGCCAGCACTTTGCCCCAGCAATGGAATCGAATGGTCTTGAGGGAATGCCTGGTATCGCGGTGGGAAGCTCGCGTTCGGCTTTGTCTTTGTTGTAATGGGCGCTTCGGTATCTGGAGCGACATCAAGCTGAACGCCGTCTGGGCCTTTGCCTTCTCCGTAAAGAATCCACCCAGCATCGACGCCGAAAACCAAGGCATACTTCTCAGCGGCTTTGCGAGAAATATCACGGTTTCCGTTCTCATTGCTGATGAGAGTATTTTTGTTCAACTCGCGGTGAGCCTTGGCCGCATCGGTAGGATTGGCGAATCCAGCTTTTTCACGAGCGAGCTTTAAACGGTCTTTTGGTTCCATTCGTACATTATGATTGATAATCATCGTTCATTGTGTACGATTTTGCTTGCGAGAATGTCGTACGTTATGTACGATGACCACATGATGAACACGCCAAACACCATTACCGATCTAATTGATAGCTGGGGCAAGATTTCGGATTTTGCTCGTGATGTTGGTTGCGGATATGAGGCCGCTCGCCAGATGAGGCGGCGCGACAGCATTGCTCCTGAGCATTGGGACAAGGTTGTCAGCGCTTGCTCTAAGCGCGGCGTCAAAGGTGTGACGTACGTTTGGCTTGCCTCTAAGCGCTCCCGATTAAGGGACGTTGCATCAGTACCGCAAACCTCAACCCCAATCAGGATTACCCAATGAGCGACGATATTGCACCGGAAGCCCAGACAATTGCTGTCGGCCAGTTGCGTGCCTTCATTGAGCGTATTGAACGTCTCGAAGAAGAAAAACACACCATCGGTGATGACATAAAGGAAGTGTACGCGGAACTTAAAGGGTCTGGTTTCCAGCCGAAGGTTGTTCGCGAAATCATTCGTCTCCGTAAAAAAGAAGATCACGAGCGTCAGGAAGATGAAGCGATGCTTCAGCTGTACATGGACGCGTTGGGCATGGGCTGAGCCATGAACGCGACCGTATATCCCACACAAGACGGTAATTTCATTGCGACTTGCCAGATCACCGGCAAAGGCGCGAGCGGTCGCACACGTCATCATGCTTTATCAAATCTCCTTTCGTCTGCTTCCCCTGCCTCCCAAGCGGCAGACGAAAAAGCCGTGCCACCTTTCAATAAGCGTGGCACGGCTCTCCTTTCGAGCGAGGGCGGCGATGAGGAATAAACCTCGCTCAATCTCAATTCTCAGAACTTGCGGGGCGCTTCTTGCGCGTTCTTTCAAGTCCAGCACTTTCTCCCGCAACAGTGGGCGCGGGGTGCTGGCGCGTGGCAGTTATCGAACTCATGATACTGTTCTGTTTAGGATGGGTCGCGGGCTTCGCTTTAACCTTGAACCCCTCGCCACGCTTTTCCGCGCCTTCGTCATTTCTTCGGGCTATCGCGGCTTTACGAGCGTTTTGCAGAACTCTCCAAGCCGCGTGTCCGATCGCTTCCATGTCCGTCCTTCTGTTTGGTTCCGGTCGTCTCTGATCAGGAACTTAGCGAAAGGCTTTGTGCATGACGGACTCAAAATTTCAGTCACAGCAACATCAATTGGTTTCGGAGCGCGAGATGAGTAGCTGCGAGATGGCGGGCCGCTATGTCCGCGAAATGACAGACAAAGAGGCGAAAGGGTGGGGCGATCATAGCAACGCTCTCAAGCGCCTTAGCCGTCGATACGGCGTGTCCTACTGGACCTTGAACAACCTGAGAATTGGCCGATCCAAGACCGTTGAAGCTTCGATCTTCAAGCGCGTTCAGACGGCTTACTTCGACTACTGCGAGCGCCAGATAGCGCAGCTCCAGCATGAACTCGAAATCGAAAAATTGGTGAGCGGCGATGCTGATATGGAAAATCTGGTCGGCGAGGCTTCGCAGTTTCTGGCGAAGGTTCGTGAAAAGAAAGAAGCATCGCAAGGCGCAGCTCGAGCGTCGAATGGAGGCCGATAAGAAATGAACCTCTTTCACGCGGCGCTTGTCTCAGCACTTTCGACGGCTCTCACCATCGCCTTGATTGGCGCTGGCGCGCTCCTGCTCGCGTGGAAGTATTTATGATCAAACTCGCTCTCCCGTTCCCACCATCTGTCTGGGACATTTACGAAGGCCATGGGAAAACAAAGCACCGCACGAGCGCCTATAACAAATGGCGCAATGACTGCGGCTATTTTCTCAATGGAAAGAATGAATTCATCGATGGGCCTTTCAGCATCTCGGTTGCTTTGAAGCGTCCGCATAAGCGCATGGACCTCGACAACCGCATGAAAGCGCTTCTCGACGTTCTCCAGCATTACAAGGTCATCAAGAACGACAACCTCTGTGAACGCCTCACAATGACGTGGGATGCCGGTTTGAAAGAGGAGTGTGTCGTCATCTTGCAGCGCGCCGAGGAGGCGTTAGCGTCATGAGGTACTGGAATGGTGTTTGGCCAAATCTAGGAAGCGTTTCTATATCGTTGAACGACACAAATATGCTGTCCGCGACAGATGTAGGAATTCTTTACAATCTTACTTGGTATTTTGCTTCGCAGTGCGTTTACAGCCAGTTTAACGAGCCGTCATCGGACCCGCATATTCGTGATGAAGCTAGCTTTATTCGCAAAATTGCAGGCTGTTCCCGCGCCGAGTGGAACAAGGCAGAGGCGACGATCCGACAGTACTTTTCATCAGACGGTGCAAAGTTGCGCCTGGTCGATCAGTCTGCAATTCGTTTCACAAAAGAAGGCGGACGATCCGCACTGCCAGCGTCTGTTCGCGCCCAGTCACTCCATAGAGATGGCTCTAAATGCGTCTACTGTGGAAATGAGAACGGCCCATTTCACTTCGATCATCTTTGGCCTGTCTCCAAAGGTGGATCAGACGATGCAAATAACATCGTAATCGCTTGCGCGCCTTGCAATCTTTCCAAGGGCGGAAAGACGCTTGCCGAATGGGTAGGTGCAAAATGAGCAGATGGGTGCGCGTTCAAACCTCCATATTCGACCATGAACTGTTTCAGGCTGAACCTCTGACAGAACGTGAAGCATGGCTATGGCTCATATCGAATGCAGCTTGGAAAACTACGCGTCACCGTGTCGGCACTGACATGCATGAAGTGCCAGCAGGTAGCCTGTTTGTCACGCTGCGAAAGCTTCAAACAGCATGGAAATGGAAGTCTGATTATCGCGTCCGATCGTTCCTAAAGCTCCTCGAAAAAGAGGAAATGATCGTTTCGGAAACCAACACAGGGAAAACGCAGATAACTATCTGTAATTACTCGCATTATCAGGAAGCGGAACGCACGGATAACGCAAGCGCAACGCAAGAAAAACGCACTAAAGACACCAATACACCAAATACATCTTCACTACGTTCAGATGTAACGATCAAGCCAGATTTCGAAAGCGAATTTGAGCAACAGTTTTGGCCAGTCTATCCCCGCCGTGTTGGCAAGGGGCAGGCTCTCAAGGCCTTCCGTGCTGCTCGAAAGCAGAATGATTTGGAAACGATCATGGCTGGCGTTCGCCGCTATGCCGCCAGCCGCCAAGGCGAGAACCCCGAATACACGAAACACGCTTCGACGTGGCTCAACGGCCAGTGCTGGCTCGATGAAGCCGATCCGAAATTCTCTGCGTGTCGATCAGACCCGCCCTCCCGACGAGGCGAGAGCGCGACTGACATTTGGCGAGACGAACTGATTGAGAGAGGGATTTTACTAGATGAACCAGATAGCTACCAATCAGGCATACTCGATGTTGGTTACGGAGGAGGACATTTCGAAAGCAATGTACATCCTCTCCGCATTGCCAGCGCGGGTTCAAAGTGACCGCAAGCTGTTCAAAGAGGTCTATTTCCGGGCGCTTCATGGTGTCTCTCGCCATAGCCTCGACATGGCCGTTCAGAACATCATTCAGGGCCATTCAGAGCTACAGCATGGTTTCATGCCTTCACCGCCAGAGCTTCGCCGTGAGTGCGAGCGCATCATGAAGCCGATCCTCGACAGTATGGCCTATGTCCGTGAAATCGAAGCCGCCCGCAGAGAATCCGCAGAACATCGGCGGAAGGCCAGCAAGACAGACCACACGAAAAACCGTGACGTCATCGCTACCGGCATAGACCACGGTGTCTGGTCATCCAAGGGCAAGCGTGAATTTCCAGTCGGTTCGCTCTGGGTCGCCAAGACAGGAACCGTCTACGGGCCGGTAAAACAGCAAGCAGGGAGGGCAGCATAATGCCAAACCACGTCATAACGGAAGTTGTCTTTCGTAACGCCTCGAAAGAACAACGCGCCGCGATCTTGGCCATGGTCGCCAGCACTGAACAGAAAATTGATTTCGAAACACTTCTGCCAATCCCACTAAACGTCTGGCGGGGAAGTGTTGGTATCCGCCATGAAATGGCGTTCGGAAAGGCAAACACCGCCTTAAATTGGTGCAGGCTCAACTGGGGCACCAAATGGAACGCCTACGGGTTAGATGAGGGCGGCAAGTATCGGTGTGTTGAGCAGTCGGCTGACGCACTGACCCTTACGTTCCGAACCGCATGGTCGACGCCTTACGGCTGGCTTTTGGCGCTTTGGCACAAGAGCGGATGCGCGTTCGAATACACATGGTTGGACGAAGGACGCGAACACGCTTTCACTGGACGCTTTACAACCTATGAGGACGACATGCGCAACGAACCGTGGCGCGAAGATGAAGCCGACGAAGCGACCACGCGCCGGATGCATAAACTGATGTGGGGCGTCGAATCCTTCGATGAGGAGGACGCATAATGGCCGATACAAAGTTTACGCCGGGGCCGTGGGAATTAGTATCTTTGAGTGGTTACGGAAACCCGTTTTCTGTTCGTATGCCGTACATCGCAGATACAGCAAAGCCAGATCAGACACACTACGGCGTTCAGTCTATCCGCCGTCGCGAGGATGCCCACCTCATCGCCGCAGCGCCAGAGCTTTATGCAATGTTGGCGCAGACTGCTGAATATTTCAGCGACGCGGACGGCCTAGAGGAAGACGAATATATCTACCGTCAAAATGTTCGCGCAGCTCTCGACAAAGCTCGCGGGGAGGCCGCATGACCACTTACAGCCCGCACACCTGTCCGCTTTGGCTATTCCGATCAGGCAAGGACACATTTGAGATAGCCGCTATTCTGAAAACCTCGCAGGCGGAAGTTGAAGTGCGAATCCACATTTTGAGAAGCGCAGAAAAGAACGTGCAGCCTCGCTTTGGCGGCGCAGCAAAACGAGCGGCATAGGAGAGGGCGATGCTCTACGTGGTCAGCAACGAACCGGCAGAAGTGCAGACGCAGAAAAGCGTTGATGCCTTCTATGAAAAGACCGGGCCTTGCTGTGCTGGCTGCGATTTCTGGCGTTGGATTAGCGCGACAGTTGGCGAGTGTGTCCGCTTCCCTCCTAACCAGCATCACGACGCTGCGGCAGGACTTGGCATGACTTCATGCTCTTTGCCGCGCTCAACAACAAATCTGACAAAACGGGATCATTGGTGCGGCGAGTTCCGAGACGATCCTGACCAAGCATAACCCCAGGCGATGAGGAAACACTATGGCGGCGTACGGCAAAGCAGCAAAGCGACGATTGAAAAAAGGCAGGCCATTGTTGCCAGCAGCAGAGAGGGAGCCAAACGGACGCAAGAGCAGGAGAAGGTCAGCCGTGGTGCGCAGGATGCATGAGACGGAAGCAGAGACAAAACTGGTTGTGATTTCTGCCCGCATGAAAATGGGTATGTCGGCATCGATCGCAGAGCGACCAGAAGCTGGCTCCGTTCTCGGTCGCCTGCATATCCTGTTTCCTGATCGCATCACCTATGCCCACTATCAGGCAGGCTTACGCTATGGTGCTGACTATTGCCGGTATTATGCTTTGAGCGGCATTCCATATCCATCAGCGCGCGCGCACGACATGACCCGCGTACATGGTGTCGGAACAGACAAGCCAGAAGCCGCAGGGCAGGCGCGTGAACGCATCCTTGATCTGGGTGAAGCCATTCGCAAGGTCGATCAGCAAGGCCGACCAATCGCCACGACAATCCGCAAAGTCTGCATTCTGGATGAGGACACAGGCATGCATCTTCCTCACATGGTTCGATTCCTCGCCGTAGGCTTAGACGCACTTGTGGATTTCTACGGGATAGATCGTAAGGCCAAACCAGAAGACTTGACTAATGAATGACATTTAGTCAGCCTGAATAAGGTAGGTGATTTGCACGACCAAAGAGATTTACAGCGGCTTTCGGGCCGCTTTTTTGATTCAGAGGCAACGCCTCAACGGAATGCGAGGCGGCGGATTGCAGCCGATCCCGGCGAATAGCTGCAAGTGAGCGCGGGGATAGTTGGATAACTGGCAGGAGAAACCCCGTGTATACTGCCGCCCAGATGGGCCGACTACGGTGCGCCTCGCATATAAACAAAACCCGCCACGCTTCGGCGCACCCCGGTGGGTTACTATTTATTGTTTGTGAAAGAGCTTGCAGCGCGTATGGCAGTTAATTCAACCTGACCACCACTTTGTTCAAAAGCTCTGATTACAAATCTGGCAAGCTTGTCTTTACCATCATGAGTGGCTGGACACTGGCCCAGAAGATCACAGCACCGGTTATATGCATTTTGCAGTGCTTTAAGATCATGTGGTGTAAATACGCCCCAATTTGCTGCACTTTTGAAAGGCATTGCCATTTCCTCCCTTTCAAATAAAAACATTGGAAATGGTTTATGTGCAACCAAAATCTTACCAATCCAGCCCCGCCATTGAGCGGGGTTTTTCATTTGGGTGAGCCATGACCGCCAAGCTTCCCGCTCTCTCTGCGTTTATCCTCCTTGCTTCATGCGCATTACCTTACGAGCGTCACTGCTCATTCAACGATTACCTGACAAAGACGTGGTGTAAGTGATGAGTGAAGTGAACGACAGTTGGGATCGCACACGGATCATCGGTAAACAGATGAGCGATAGGCTGAATGGCTACATGGACAACGAGCACACCCGCAAGCAGCTTGAAGCAATGGTCAACCGTTCATCGCCGGTACGGTCGCTGGCTCCAGATATCCGTGAAGGTAAATGATGAATAGTCGCGACCTTTCAACAGGCCGCTTCCTGAAGGGCAATCGCTTTTGGGAGGCCCGTTCCTCTCATGGTGCAAAGCCTAAGTTTGAAAACCCGGACGACCTTTGGTCAGCGTGTGTCGAGTATTTCAACTGGGTAGATGAGAACCCGCTCTATAAGGATCAGCTTGTCACGTTCCAAGGCGCTGCAACGCATGAGCCAGTAGCTCAGATGCGTGCGATGACCCTTATGGGAATGTGTCTGTTTCTTGATGTCAGCATTCAACAGTGGAATGACTGGCGCAAATCGCGTCCCGATTTATTTGAAGTCATATCGCGAGCCGAAGCAGTTATCTATCAGCAGAAGTTTTCCGGTGCTGCCGCTGATCTTCTCAATGCCAACATCATCGCACGTGAACTCGGTCTCGCTGACAAAAGCGAACTGACCGGTAAAGACGGTGGGCCTATTGGCGTAAGACGTTTCGAGGTTGAATTTGTCGAACAATCTGGCTCAACGGATAAGAATACCTGAGGTATTCAAGCCGCTGTTTCGTCCAGGCGCTCGTTACTATGGCGCGTGGGGCGGTCGCGGTTCCGGTAAATCTCATGCATTCGCCACTCGCCTTGTGCTTGAGTGCGTTCATCAGCAGATACGTGCTGTGTGTCTGCGTGAGGTTCAGAATTCAATTAAGGATTCCGTCAAGCAGCTGATCGAAGATAAGATTGCTGAGTATGGTCTGCTTGATGACTTCGATATTACAGATCAAGAGATACGCGGGCCGAATGACAGCCTGATTATCTTCCGTGGCCTTAAGAGCCACAATGCAGCGTCTATCAAGTCGCTGGAAGGTTTCAACAGGGCGTGGGTTGAAGAAGCTCAAACGGTTTCGCAGAAATCGCTTGATCTGCTCATTCCAACACTTCGTGCGGAAGGCTCAGAACTGTGGTTCTCGTGGAACCCGGATCAACCGACCGACCCTATTGATAAACTGCTGCGCAACACAGCGAACGACAATGCTGTCGTGGTGCGTGCAAATTACTCGGATAACAGGTTTTTCCCTGTCGCTCTCCGCGAGGATATGGAGCGCGATAAGCAGTCTGACCCTGCAAAATATGCGCATGTATGGCTTGGTGAGTATCAGACGCTTGCCGATATGCAATTCATCTCATGGGATGATGTGAACGCAGCGCAAAAGCGCCAGTTCAAGCGCGGCGCGAAGCCGGTGCTGTTTGGCATCGACGTAGCGCGATTTGGTGATGATCGTTCTGTGCTGGCAATCCGTGAAGGTGACGTGCTTGTCGATACGATGAAGTGGGAACGGCTCGATACGCAACAGCTATCCGGGTATATTTCAGAGGTTGCTAAAACACGCAACCCGCAGGCTATATTCGTTGACGGTGTGGGCGTAGGTGGTGGTGTTGTTGATCGTCTTCGCGTTCTCGGCCTCAATGTGATCGAGGTGAACGGCGGCTCAAAGGCTGCGCAAGACAATCGCTATTTCAATAAGCGCGCAGAAATGTGGGGCCGCATGCGTGAATGGCTTCGTGACCGTGGCGTGCTTCATCATACTGATATTGATCTGGCCGCAGAACTGACAGGCCCGCAATACAAATTCGATCCTTCCAATCGCATCATGCTTGAGAAGAAAGACGAAATGAAAAAGCGCGGGCTTCGGTCTCCTGACTTGGCAGACGCGCTATCGCTAACATTTGCCGAGCATGTGGTCGTACCGCATCAGGGGATGGGACATTTCGAGCCTCAGTTTGTGGCTCCAGATGACAACATTCTGGACAGATGGTGAAGGTCGAAATCAGAGACGGCAACCTCAGAGACATTTGCTTTGTAGCGGCGAATCTTCGCGATCAGGACAGGCGAGAGATATTTGCCACGGCAATGCTGGAAAGCGGCTCTCAGGCCGGTGCCATGTCGTTTCTCACATCGCAGGACTTCTGCTGGACAGCTTGGATTGATCAACAGCCTGTCGCAGCGTTTGGCGTATCAGCCGCTAGTCCGTATCAGCCGCACATTCGGTTCGCGTGGGCTTACGGTACGAACAAGTTCAAGCGTGCTGCACCTGCAATCACAAGGTTCTGCCTGAGAGAATGGCCGAAGCGTCTCATTTCAGAAGGCGTGACGCGGGTCGAAATACGATCAATCGCAGATCATGACCTTGCTCATAAGTGGTTGAAATCCATTCGAGCACACCACGAGGCCGACATGCCAAACTTTGGCGTTAATGGCGAGACATTCCAGCTTTGGGCTTGGTTGAAAGAGGATTTTCATGATGTGCTTTAAGCCAAAAACACCAGACGTACCGCAGGCCCCAGCAGTGCCAAGCGAAGATGCAGAGGCAGCAAAGACACGCCGCGCATCTGAACAGGATGCAAGCCGTCAGGCACAAGGCCGCGCTTCAACCATCATCACTACGCCACTTGGCGCGCAGGATTATGGCAATGAAGAAAACCGCCGCCGCACCACAATCAGCGGGTTTTAATCAATGGGTATCGCAGATTCCATCATGCAGATGCAGTCGCAGATGGCGGCTGAACGCTATCCGTGGGAAGCGGTCTGGCGTGATGTCGTCAATCTGTGCATGCCTTATGCTTCGCACAAGTACGAGATCAATGGGCTTGCGCTCTCAACGTCTCTGACGGGTACAGCGCAGCAGCCACAGGCAGCGCAGCGCAGCAAAGAGATATTCGACAACACAGCATCATGGGCGCTCACTCGCCTGTCGGCTGGCATGGAAAGCCTGATTACGCCGCGTGTTCAGAAGTGGCATTCGTTCTCGCTGGATGATCCATTCTCACCCGATCCTAGCGATATGGAAGAAGAATGGCTTGATCGTCTGCGCGATTATCATTTCTCAGCCCGATACGACACCAAGTCGAATTTCGCACTTGCCAATCAGAAGGCCATTCGCGCCACCTGTGGGCTTGGTACTGGCATCACGTATCTAGAGGAAAATCTAGGCCGTCGCGGTGTCGATCCGGTCAAGGTGCCGTTCTTCTATCGCTCGGTGCCTGTGGTTGAATGCTATCTCGGCATCAATGCTTATGACGATGTGGATAAGAATATCCGTGTCCATGAAATGACAGCGCGCGCGGCTCGTGACTATTTCAATCAGGAAGGCGACAAGCTCCCAGAGGTTGTGAAGCAGTCACTTGAGAAGAAGCCAGATCAGCCATTCACATTCATTCACGCTGTCATGCCGCGTGAGGAAGCGGGCGAATACAAGGACAAACGGCGACATTCCGCCTATGCCTCATTCTGGATTGAAGTTTCCAGCCGCTCCCTGACCAGGTCGAGCGGCTTTTTTACGTTCCCATATAACGTCATGTGGTGGGATCAAACTGACGGCTCGCCTTACGGCCAGTCGCCAATCATGGAAGCGCTATCCGAAATCAAGATGCTGCAGGTCATGGGAAAAACCGTTGCTCAGGTATCGCAGCAGATGATTAAGCCGCCAATGGCAACGGCGCGCGGGATCTACAACAGTCGGCTTAACCTGAATAGCGGTGCAGTGAACCCCGGCTATCTTGATGAGCAGGGCCGCTTGCTGGCGCAGCCAATCATACAGGCACAGAACCCGACATTTGCAGAGCGCTTAATTGAAACAAAGCGCATGGGCGTGCGTCAGAGCATGTTCGTTGACCTGTTCCAGATTCTTGCTGAAGATCCGCAGAAAACAGCAACAGAGGCTTTGCTTCGCGCTAATGAGAAGGGCGAGCAGCTTGGACCAGCTGGCGCAAAGATCGAAAGCGGCATTGCGCAGGGCGTTGAGCGCGAAGTTGATATTGTTCAGCGCAAGGGAGCCTTTGAAGCTGGTTCGCCTCTTGAGCCGCCAGCATCGATCGGTGGCAAGAATGTAGGTGTGGCATTTACCGGCCCGCTCGCTCGTATGCGCCGCATGGCTGAATTGCAGGGCATCCAGACAGTTCTACAGATGGGCGGCGCGCTGGCTCAGTATAATCAGGACGTGGTTATGCGCATCAATGCCGATGAAACATTAGAACTCACGCGTGAAATATCCGGCGCACCTCGCAAGATGTTTGAGCGCGATGAGGTTGTAGCCCAGAAGCGTGAAGCCATGGCGCAGCAGCAAGAACAGGCCGCAGCTATCCAGATGGCGCAGGGCATGGCAACCGCTGCCAAGGACGCCACGCCAGCAATGCAAGCCATGGCGCAGGCTAACGGGATGGCACCGGCATGAACTGGCGCAATCTCGCATCGAAGCGTCAAACCTTACCGTTCCACACCACTGTGCAGCTTACGACCGCTTACAAATCGGTCTTTGGTAAACAGACAGAAGAAACAGAAATTGTGCTGGCAGACTTTGCCGCACATACTGGTTTCTATCAGGTCGAAGCCCCCGGCTCAGACCTTTCACAGTTTCAAGCTGGCTACAATGCAGGCCTTCGCGCTGCATTCGGCCACTTACTCGGTTTCCTGCACCTCTCTGATGCACAGATGAGGGAATTGGAAAATGCAGCCCAACAAGAAGCCGCATCGCTTCAAGGGCAATATTAAACCAAGGAAAATCTTATGACAGAGCAGGCGAATGGGCTTGCGACTGAGGCCGCTACTGCGACCGCAGCGCAAACAACCGCGAATGCGTCAACCGTTGTTGCCGATCAAGGGTCAACAGGCAGTGACGTGAACTGGGTGGCTGGCCTTCAAAGTGAAGATAACCGCACTCTAGTCGAAGCGAAGCAGTGGAAATCTCCAGAGGATGCGATCAAGTCGTATCGTGAGCTGGAAGCCCATGCGAGCAAGGCCTTGAAAGTGCCGGGTGCTGATGCAACGGCAGAAGATTGGAATGCGTTCTACGGAAAGTTGGGCCGACCAGAAAGCCCGGATAAGTATGAGCTTAAGCTCAATACCGAAGCCGTGCCGCAGGATTTCCCCTACGACGAAAAGAGCGCGATTGAGTTCCGTACATGGGCGCACGAAGCGGGTCTATCTCCGCAGCAGGCGCAATCCCTTCATGACAAGTTCGTCGGGCAGCAGGCCAACGTCTTTACCTCAACGCTAGAGCAGCGAGCAAAAGCCGAAGGCGATGCACATCGAGCTATCACGTCACAGTGGGGCGATCCTGACACAGATGGTTACAAGCACAATCTCGAATACACGAGCCGTGCGATAAGCCAGCTTGGTTTGAAGGACAGCCTTGTGAAGGGCGGCATTCTTTCCTCTCAGGGATCGGTGCTTGATCCGAATGTCGCGTTCGCTTTGGCGAAGGTCGGCAAGGAAATGTACGGCGAAGATTCCATGGCAACCAATGCCTCTGGAACTCTCAACAATCCATTCTCTGACGAGCACGAAAACCTGACACAGCAGGGCCAACTCGTTCGTTCCGACCCGGGAAAAGCTGCATCACTTATCAGAGCCGCAGGTAAAAACCCTGCATCTTACGGCCTGTAAGTAGCAGAGCCATTCAGGAAAGGTTTTAGAAATGGCTACTACTCGCATTACGGACGTTGTCGTCCCAGAAGTTTTCTATCCATACATGATCAAGCGCACCAAAGAGCGCGGGGCCATCTTTCAGTCGGGCATTCTTCGCACTGATGCGAACATGTCCAGCTTCCTTTCTGGCGGCGGCAAGACTGCAAACGTCCCGTTCTGGCGCGATCTGACTGACGTCGACAGTGACATCGGTTCAGACGATCCGGCACAGTTGAGCGTTCCAGGCAAAATCGAATCCGGCAAAGACGTTGCGGCCCGACAGGTTCGCACCAAGTCTTGGTCTTCGATGCGTCTGTCTGGTGTTCTCGCTGGTGATGATCCGATGAAGGCAATTGGCAATCTCGTTTCCGATTGGTGGATTCGGAATTTCAATACGCTGCTCGTTGCTTCGCTGCATGGCGTGTATCTCGACAATGTTGCCAACAACTCCGGTGACATGGTCAAGAACATTTCCATTACCACCGGCACGCCAGCCGCTAGCAATCTCATCTCTGCTGAATCGATCCTCGACACAAAGCAGACGATGGGCGATGCAGCCGGAGAACTTTCGACATTAATAATGCACTCGGTAATCTTCACCCGACTGCAGAAGCAAAACCTTATCGACTATATCCCAAATGCACGCGGCGAAGTTGAATTCCCAACGTATCTTGGCTACCGCGTTGTGGTTTCGGACACTGCCAAGGTTATCAGCAACGGTGGCAGCAACCCATCGAGCTACGTCACATATCTGCTCGGCAATGAAGCGATCTGCTTCAATGAGCAGCCGATGTCGACTAGCCCGAACGTCGAAGTCGACCGTAAGCCTGAGCAGGGCAACGGCGTGGGCGGCGACATTCTCTACACCCGCCGCCAGTTCGTGCTCCATCCATATGGCATCAAGTGGACCGATGCGAGCGTTGCGGGCGAGTTCCCGACAACTGCTGAACTCGGAACGGCTGCAAATTGGGATCGTGTTTACGCTGAGCGCAAACAAATCCCAATCAGCTACCTCGTCACCAACGGATAAGGGAGAGGGCTTCGGCCCTCTTTTCCTTTTCAGGAGAGAGCAATGAGCACCGAAAAAGAAACACCTGAAGTTGAACAGGAAGTCGTTGAGCTTCCGAAGTCGCTCCATGAACTCAACATGGAACAGCAGGCGATTGAGCAGCAGTTGCGTGAAGTCAACGAAAAGGCGGCTGACGCAGCAAGTAAGGCAATGCTTGGCGTGCTGAACAAATACCGTCCAGACGGCAAGCGCACGCAAAAGCCGCTTCGCGGTCAGACAGGCGAGTAAGAACGATGGCGGCGTATAGTCCTCCGAAGGCTTGGTATTACCTGAAAAAGCAGCGTCAGCGCCGCGAGCAGCAGGAAGAAACGCCGCCGCCAGCGCCTGAACCGGAAGAAGGTGAGGGCGAATGACGCCGACTGACATCGCAAATATCAGCCTCGATATTATGAAAGAGACTGAAATTACCAATTTCGAGCAGGACAACCGGCCAATCGTGCGGTGGATGAAGCGTAACTTCAATCTGTCGCGCGATAGCTTGCTTGCACGATATGATTGGAATTTTGCGCTCAAGCGGGCGCTACTAGCGAAAGATAGCGTTGCGCCAGCTTTCGGATGGAAGAACCGATTTGTTACCCCGCCTGATAGCCTTCGCATTCTTCCACTGACGGCATGCGGAAAATTCGAAGGCACGCCAATCCCGCATGAAGTTGAAGGTCCGTATATCCTGACAGATGCGCCGGGGCCCATCCGCTGCCGTTTCATCTTCCGCAATGAAGATTACGACCGTTACCCTTCTTATTTCTGTGAGGCCCTTGCGGGCTATCTCGCAATGAAATGCGGGCATTGGGTCACTGGTAAAGTTTCATACGTGCAGATCGCAAGAGGTCTATACGACGAAGCCATGGCTACGGCTTGGCAAGTAGACGCCATCGAAGGCACAGCGCCGCGTGCTGCTGACAGCGAATGGATTAATCAACGGTGACCTATTATCCGGTACAGAACACCTTTGACAAAGGCGAGATTAGCCCGCTACTCGGTGCTCGCTCTGATGTTGATTTCTGGCGTTCGTCGCTGGCCTACTGCCGGAACTTTAATGTTCTGACGCATGGAGGCCTACGCCGCCGCTCTGGAACCGTGTTTATTGCCGAAGTTGCTGACAGCAATCAATTCACCCGCTTGCTGCCGTTCAAGTTCTCAGAAGATCAGGCTTACGTGCTTGCGCTCAACGGTAATGGCTCAATGCGGTTCTTGTCGGAGCGTCAGCAGCTATTTTCTGGCGCCAGCCCTTACGCAATTTCGCAGCCATTTAACTCCGCAGCGTTGCCAAAGGTGAGCTATGACCAGTTCAACGATGCGGCATATTTTGCGCACAAGAACGTTCAGCCAAAGAAGCTGCTGCGTTCTGGAGATATAAGCTGGTCGATTGAGAATGTTGTGTTCAATGACGGCCCGTATATGGACAAGGAAGACGTAGTAACAACGCTTCGTCCAGGAGCAACAGGCAGTGTTGATATTGCGAGCCAGACATCAAGCAACAACACCGGTACCGGCTTCCAGCAGTTTGATTTAGTTTCCCCACAAGCGGTTGATAACTACTGGGTAACAAGCGCCAACTCTGAGTTCATGTATGACAGCCCGAATGGTTGGGAGTTCCAAGGTTGGGACGGCACAGACTGGATTGTCTTGCATGTCGTTGAAGGGGAAAACGGATGGACACGGCGCGACAGACACTATTTCCAAACAGACAATAAGCGAGCCTTTTCACGCTATCGGTTCAACTGGCTTGGCCCACAAGGAGATGAAGCCACGCAGCTTCGTTGGGGTGATATTGGTCTGCACCGGCTTGCGACAGAGCAGGCTCCCACAACCCTCACAGCTTCATCGACGGCAGGGATCAATCGCGGCGCTGGCTTCCAGCCTTCAGATGTAGGCCGTGCAATCCGGTATATGGGGCCGTCTGCACGCTGGCAGTGGGCGAAAGTCACCGGCTACATTTCTGCTTCTCAGGTACTTGTGCAGCTTTACGGTCATGTGCTGCTCAATACTGCACCAATCGCATCTTGGCGCATGGGTTCATTTTCGGATTCGTCAGGCTGGCCGGGCGCTGTTCGCCTATTTGATGAACGCATCATGTGGGCGCGCACCAATAGCCAGCCGGTCACGGTCTTTGGATCAAAGCAGGGGCAGTTTGAGGATTACGGACTTAGCGACCCTCAGGTTGAGACGGACGGTCTAGCAATTACGCTTCTGTCGTCCAATCAGAATGAAATTCTCTGGCTAGCGGATGATGAGGACTTAGTAACAGGATCAGCAGGCCAAATCCGCACGGTCGGGCCAGCCGATCTGAACAAGACATTCTCAGCAACGAATATCTCTCAACGCAAGGGGCCGACAAGCGGCGCGGCTCACCTAAAGCCATTGTCGATCGGTGGTGTCACACTCTATTCGGGAATTGGCGCAACCAAGATCCGTGAATTGGTGATGGGCGATCAGAATCGTTACGTTGCGCCCGAATTATCCTTGCTTGGCGAACACCTGTTCAAAAGCGGTATCGTTGACTGGGGATATTGTGAGCGCCCTGACCCGCAGATTTATTGTGCAATGGCTGACGGTTCGCTTGTCTCTGTCACCTATGATCGGGAACAAAAGGTTGTAGGATTTGCCAAACACGAGATAACGGGCGGTGCAGTGGAAAGCATTGCAGTCGTTCCCGGCGTCGAGGATGGCTTTGACGATGTGTATCTCAGCGTGCGGCGCACGATTAACGGCCAGATGAAGCGCTATATTGAAGTGCTTGAACGTCCATTTGATGGCGATATTGATACGATTAACGGCGCGTTTCATGTCGATTGTGGCCTCAAATACAGCGGATCACCAATCCAGACAGTAACCGGCCTCGGCCACTTGGAAGGCCAAACAGTTATAGCTCTTGCTGACGGCAATGTGGTGCGCGGTGTCACATCTGAGGGCGGGCAAACAACGCCTCTCGTTGTAACGGGTGGTCAAGTTGTCTTGCCTTATGCGGCGTCAAATATCGCTATCGGCCTCGCCTACAGGAGCCGCGCAGTCACGCTGCCGGTATCGGGACCGCAGCAGGATGGAACCCTGTTTGGGCGGAAGAAGACCATTCAAGGCGCTATGCTTGATGTGCTGTATTCCGGTGCGGCTAAGGTCGGAATGGCCGGTTCTAAGGACTGGTCGCCACCACTATTCGAGCAGCTTTTGAAAACAGGCGGCGGTTTATTCGGCAACGCAATCGAACTGCGCACCGGCATTATCCCCTGCGACATTACGGGATCGTGGGGCGATGGCGCGCAAATCGTCATGGAAACAGACGAGCCTTTGCCGCTGCTTATCCGTGCTCTTGTGATGCAACTCGACAGCGAGCCTTAAGGAAAATCTATGTGTTTCGATCCAGTCAGTTTAGCTGTCATTGGTGGCATAGCGTCCGCAGGCGGTCAGCTTTATAGTGCGAGCGCTCAATCTGCCTCCTATAAATCACAAGCCGCATATGCTGATCGACAGGCAGAGATGACCGCCCAGAAGGGCAATTATGACGCCAATCAGCAGGCACGACAGAATGACCGCCAGCTAGCGAATATTCGCGGGCAATACCTCTCAAGCGGTATCGCGCTGACCGGATCAGCCACCGATGTTCTGCAGGACAGCGCAACGCAGGCCAGTCTTGATGAGCAATCGATCCGCTATGGCGCTCAAGTGGAGAGCGATAATTACCGCTTTCAGGGCGCGCTTGCTCGGAGTAATGCAAAAAGTGCAATGACAGGTGGGTATCTTGGAGCATTGGCGACCGGAGTTAATTCGCTATCAAACGCAAACCCCACAGCAGGCAGCCCACAGCGGACCGTAATAAGCAATCCGTTCACACAGTATAATCGCGCTAAGCGCGGTGCAATTCAGGGTATGTTCTGATGGCAGTAATAAACCCGATTGTAGCTCAACGCTCTATAGATGTTGGCGGAATTCCAAGCACGCAGATCGATGATGGTGTTGGTCGCGGCCTTCAACAGGTAGGGGGGGAAGTAAGCCAGCACGCAAACCGCTTACTTGAGATGAAGCGGCAAGATCAAGCTTTTGCTGGTCAGCAGTCGTTTAATCGCTGGCAAGACGACAATGCGTTGGAATTTGCGAAGCTACAGGAACGGATGTCCGTTTCCGGTGAGGGCTTCGCCGACCAAACCTCGTCAGCTTTCACGAAGAGGGCGGAAGAATTTTTGCAGAATGCCCCTCCTGAATTACAGGGACGAATGCAGGAGCTTGTCGGAACTGCAAGAAATCAGTGGGTGAATCGTGGCATCGCTACGCAAGTAGATCAGAGAAATAGCTGGTTCAGGACTACCTTGACCCAACGCGCTCAGACACTTGAAAACCAAGCGTTTGAAAACCCTTCTGCGTTTCAAGACGTGCAGTCCGCCATGGATAGGGAAATCACCGCGTCAGGGTTGACCGATACCGAAAAGGCTGAGTGGCGGCAAAAGACATCGAACCTATTTTCGATGGCAGCATTGAAGCGTGAAGTGGTGCAAAATCCAGGAGGTGCGATGCAGTCCATCGGCATTGCGCGCACTCAAGAAGGCGATGGCAGGAAAGTTGGCTATCTCGATGTGGCAAAGTCGTTCATGGGGGCGACGGAAGCAAACGACAGTCAAGCTATTGCAGAGTTCATCAAGCGAGCATGTGGGATCAGCATCGATCCAAAGCAGACGGCTTGGTGTGCAGCATTTGTAAATGGCATTCTTGGATCACAAAACCTCGGCGGCACTGGCAGCTTGGCCGCGCGCTCATTTCTAAACTATGGGGCTGAAACGAAAGAGCCGCAGGTCGGCGATGTTGTTGTGCTGACGCGGGGGAACCCAAATAGCCAATACGGCCATGTTGGATTCTATGCCGGGAAAACGGCTGACGGCAAAATCAAAATTCTTGGAGGCAATCAGTCGAACGGGGTCAACGTATCATCGTATGATGCATCTCGTGTTCTGTCGTATCGTCGCCCTCCGGAAGCCAAGGACGGCCAGCAGGCGCAGGCCAATCTCAACAACCTGCCGGGCGGCGCTCCTGACGGTGGCTTGACCGTTACGTCGATGGACCCCCGTTTTGCAAATCTCTCATTGCAACAGCGTCTTTCGATGTTTGATCAGGCCAACGCAGAGTTGACCCGCAGACGATCAGCAGTCGAAGCCCAAAACAAGGCAGCTGTTTCGCAGCGGTATGACGATCTTACATTAGGCGCAACGCTTGGATCGGTGAGCGAAGCTGATGTGTTGAGTGATGGGCTTATTGATAACGGACAGAAGGCCACTCTCGTCCAGAGAGTAAGGTCTGCACAGAACGGTGCTTTGCAGACACAAGAGGCTCTAGCCGCCTTCGCTTCTGGCAATCTCACGGTTGATCCATATTCCACTGACGGTCGAAAGACTGTCGATGCGGTTGGCGAGCAGATTGGCAAGTCTGTTCCGGCAGAACAGCAGCAGCCCGCCTATGAGGAGCTTGTTCGGCAGTCCGGCACGCTTCCTCAGTCGGTTCTCAACAATATCCGTGCCGGTGCAGATAGTCAGGTCGCGGCAGAAGTGCAGGCGGCAATGCAGGCTGCTTCACGCTTCGCTCAAATCAATCCTGCTGCGCTTGGTCGTCGCGAGGGTGGCGATGCTATCCAGCGCAAGGTTGATGACTTCGATTATTACGTGAACACGCTCAACCTTGATCCATCAGACGCGTCACGCCGCATTGCTGAACAGAACGACCCGAACAAGGTTCGCGACCGTAAGGCGCTTGAGCCCGCAGCAAAAGAGTTTCGCAAGCAGCTTGAAGGCGCTGACATCGGCGCAATGTTCGATGACAGCTTTATGGGCTGGCGTTCAAATCCGAATGTCGGATTCACGGAGGGGCAGGCTGCTGGCATCGCAGCGGATTATCTCGCGATTGCTGAGGAACAGTTTTACCTCACAAGCGGCAATACCGATCTGGCGAAGTCTCGCGCAGAGCAGGAAATGAAACGGCTCTACGGCACGTCAGAGATTGGTGGCTCGAAAACCATCATGAAATATCCGCCTGAAAAATATTGGCCGGGTATGCCTGGTGAAAGTGATCCGTATGCTTATGCGAAAGATCAGCTTATCAATGATCTGGCGGAAGCTTTCCCAGATGATCCTTTGTTGAACCCGAAGAAATCAGGAACCGGATTCGTCGGCACCGTAGACGGTCGTACGGTTGATATTCGCGACGAAAGCGGATTGCCGGAATATCGCAACATGGTCCGCGATACCGCACTAAGCCGCATTGTGCTTGTTGCTACTCCTGAGACTGGAGCGGAGGCGAAATCAAACCAGCTTCCCGGTTATACCGTCCTGTATAAGGATGAGAACGGCAACTTACAGACGCTTTACGGGAAGCAGTGGCGACCCGACCCGCAAGCAGTTGTAAGTGGCTCACGCCGTCAACAGCAGGACCGCATGGGCCGTGCTGAGATTTATCAGCAGACCGGGCAGGGCGTTGCAGACTACCTCGCAGGCGGTGAGATACCAATGGGCGCGGGAACTGCATGGGATAACCCAGAAGTGCAACAGACAGCACCAGCCCCGGCACCATCAGCACCGGTTCCAACGACCGTCAGCCCAACTATTCAGAGTGGCTTGCAAGATCAGCGTTCGCAATTGTTCCAGAACGCGCAGCAAAGCGGCATTCTAACGCCGGGGGGTATGTAATGCCATTTTATGAACCTACCGTTCGCGTGAAAGAACTGACGAACATTGCTCCTGTTGAGCAGCCGGACGATCCAAGTCTTGGTGAAACATGGGGCGCAGCATTTCGCACCGAAAACATTGTCGGTTCCTATCTGTCATCGCGAGGCGTTCAAAACCCATACGAAGTTGAACAAGGCTTCAACTCCATCGACTATGTGAAAGATGATCCTGACTTTGCGCAGCATGTCGAGCGCTTTGGCGGCGTCTTTAATCGCAAAGCAGCTGACGCTCTTAAGGTCCAGATCAAGCGCGAGGAAGAAGATCGACGCACGCTGGACGCCGCAGGAATTAATGGCACCATTGCATCGCTTGCCGCTGGCGTGTTCGATCTCCCTACTGTCTTTTCGGTCGGCGGCGGCGTAGTTGGAGCAGGACGCACGGCGCTTGGCACAGCAGCTCGCGTAAGTGCGGGTGCTGGCATTGATGCGGCTGTCTCTGAAACTGGCTTGCAACTCACACAGCAGACCAGAACCGGCGAGGAAACAGCGTTCAACATCGGTGGGTCTATTCTACTCGGCGGCGCACTTGGCGCGCTGGCAGGCCGCTATCTGTCGAGTGTTGAGGCTTCCGCACTTACTCGCAAAATCGAGCAGCAGGGCCGAGGTTTTGATGAGGCTGACGCGGCAGTGTTCGGTACAGGTGGCGGCGCACAATCAGCAGGCGCGGCAGCGGTTGCCAAAGGTCCGACGCAGCTGAAGGACGAAGCACTTATCAATAAGCTTTGGGGCATCCGTTCGCAGGATCCACTTATCCGCTCGCAGCTTTCAGATTTTGATGAAACTCGAAATACTGTTCGCCAGTTGGCAGAAACCCCGCTGGAATATGCCGAAAACGCGCAAGGTGTAGCGACCGAAATAGGTGGTTCTGTCGAAACCCGCATGAAGATGTGGCAGGCGCCGCTTGCTGATAGCTTGCAGCAGATCGATACTGTCTATGCGAAATACTTCCACAGCACGCCAGACCCGACTGGATGGCAGCGCCGTCTTGCTCCAATGCGCTCAGAAATGCAGCGCGTGACCGGTGGCGATAAGCTCACCTTCAAACAGTTCAAGGAAGAAGTGGGTCGCGCAGCCTATAGCGGTGATGCTCATGCCATTCCTGAGGTAGCCGAGGCCGCAAAGGTATATCGCCAGATAGACGATGCGATGAAGCGTGCAGCGATCGAAGCGCGGCTATTGCCGGAAGATATTGCGGTCGAGGCTGACGTTTCCCACCTTTTCCGCATGTACAACAAGGATAAGATCGCCGCCTACCGTTCTGACTTTGGTCGCATCCTGAATGATTACTTCGTCACAAAGCGCGAAGCTGCTGCCAAGATCGGTGATGCTGAGAAAGTTGCGCGGCAGGCTGATGCGAAGGCTAACGCCGCCGCGCAGAAGGCAGAAGAATTTTCACGCCTTTCCGATCAGGAAGTGCGGGAGTTGGTTGAGGAAACGATTGATACCATCCTCGGCAATGTCGATGGCCGCATACCTTATGACAGCATTGTCTCCGGCCCGCGTGGTCCATTGAAAGAGCGTCTTTTGCGTATCGAAAGCAAGAAGATACAGGAATTTCTCAATACCGATATTGAGGAAGTGCTTCACGCTCAAACGCGTACCATGTCGGCAGACGTTGAACTGGCAAAGAAATTCGGCTCTGTCGATATGTCTGAGCAGATTGCAAAGATCAATGACGAGGCCACCCGCAAGATTACTGCCGTTGATCGCATGACGGATAAAGAAGGCAAGGCGGTATCACCGGAATCAAAGGCAAAGGAACGCGCGCGGCTCGACAGATCGCGCAAAAGCGCAGTGCGTGACATCGAGGCGATGCGCGACCGCTTGCGTGGTCAGTACGCTTTGCCGTCGAATCCTGATGGCATAGTGCTGCGCGCGGGCCGCGTGGCGCGTAATCTCAACTATCTCCGCTTGCTTGGAGGCATGACGCTTTCGGCCTTCCCAGACATGGCGGGCATCCTTCTTAAGCATGGCCTCACATCAACATTCCGAGACGGCTTTGCGCCATTAGTTTCGAACATGAAGGCTGTGAGGCTTGCCGGGGCAGAGGTGAAAGCCGCTGGTACTGCGCTTGATATGATACTGGACAGTCGCGCCATGTCTCTTGCTGAGATTGGTGACGACTTTGGACGCGGCAGCAAATTCGAACGTGCCGTTAAATCAGCCGGTACTCGCTTCGGTGTGGTTTCGCTAATGGCTCCTTGGAACGCTTCGATGAAGCAATTCAGCGGCATGGTTGTTATGACCAATCTTTTGCGTGCGGCGGAGAAAGTTTCAAAGGGCGGAGCTAGCCCGAAGGAAATTCGCAAACTTGCGGCGGCTGGCATTGACGCAAACATGGCCGAACGCATCACTGCACAATTCTCCAAGCACGGTGAAACCCAGAGCGGCGTTCTCTTGGCAAAAGCGGGGGCGTGGGATGATCGCCTTGCGCGTGAAGCATTCCGCACCGCTGTTGTGCGTGACGTTGATCGCATCATTGTAACGCCTGGACAGGATAAGCCGCTTTGGATGAGCACTGAACTCGGCAAGACTGTGGGGCAGTTCAAGAGCTTTCAGATTTCCGCGATGCAGAGAATTGCTCTCGCCGGTTTGCAGCAGAGAGACGCTGAAACGTTATCGGGGATTATGGTCGCCTTAGGGCTTGGTGCCTTCGCTTACGCTTCAAAGCAAATGACAGCAGGGCGTGAAGTTTCGGACAAGCCGTCCGTTTGGGCAATTGAAGCGATTGATAAGTCAGGTTTAACTGGCTGGCTCATGGAAGTTAACGGCATAATGGAGAAGGCTACTCGCGGCAAAGTGGGAGCATCTGCACTTACTGGTGAACCAGTATCACGGTTTGCAAGCCGAAATGTTGTGGGCGCATTCCTAGGGCCAACACCGGGTGCTATATCTGACATTTTCCAAGTGAGCGGTTCAGTGTTCGCGGGCGATTCCACAAAACCAGACCTGAGGAAAATGCGGCAATTGCTGCCTTTCCAGAATATTTTCTATATTCGAGGACTTATTGATCAGGTAGAATCTGCAACTGGCGATGCGATGAATTTACCTGAGACAAGGAAAGACTGAGTGCTGTTGCAATTCCTTTTATTCATCGGAGCCGCCGCCGGTTTCATTTTCGCGTGGATCGGGTTCGATCAAGCCAAGGGCTGGAAGATACTCACTGGCGGGGTAATCGCTCTCGCCTTGTTCGCCGCCTCATGCTCCGTAAGCCCAAAAAGCCGTTTGTCTGGCGAATGCAGGCATTACGGGCGCTTCGCGTCTGAGTGCTGATTATAATTTAAAGACTTTCTCATACAGCAGAGCTGCAATACCAACGATCACTCCTGTAGAAAACAATCCACAGACGAATGAAATCGCTGCCCTGTTTGCGTCTACATGGGACGACATTATAGATAGTAGAAAAGACATCAAGGCTGCTACTGCGAGAATGGCAATGGATAATGGAGTGAAGCGCCTGCCGCGCCCAGCCGTTTTAAATGCCCAGTAAGTGGCCGCAAATGCCAAAATGATGCGAACCGGGTCCAAAAGCTGCGCGACGAAAAGAGCAAACAAGACCGACATATTTTCCCCTCAGTGCCACCCCGGCACACCCAACCACTAACACCAAAAAATCAGAATTCAAACAAGGCCCTGCATCGCGCGGGGCCTTTTTCTTTGGAGCCTCGCATGAAGACGCACGTAAACGGTCAATCAGAGATACTAGACAACACCGCTGCTTTGGCTGCCAAAATGTTCAGTGATGCGATGGGCTGTCTGGTTCGGCCAGAGAAGCTTCCAGAACATCGACAAAATCCCGGATCACCTTCGCCTCGTCGTCGTGCTCACTGTCAGTTAATTGTCTCGCTTGATCTCTCAAAAAAGAAACAACGGTCTCTTTTGAAAGCACTCCTGACTTTATCAGCATGATTAAGATCGCACGATCCAAAAACTGATGCGCGTTATGCGCAGCCCAATGTGAATCCCCAGCCATTAAACCCTCCCGAAATGACAGAAGCCCAGCAAAAGCTGAGTCGAGGGATGAAGTCCATTGTTTTAGCCGCCCATTGAGGCGGCTTTTTTCGTTGAGGAACGATCAAATGACAGTACCCGTCCCAGATCAGCTTGAGTACATCTCTGACGCCAACGGCGTGACGAAAGACTTCTCGTATCCCAAACGTTTCATGCAGAAAGATGAGGTCGTTGTCTTCTTGCGGGATGATAAAGGGATAGAAACGCGCCAGATACTTAATACACATTACACCATCGCTGGCACCTCATGGCCTAACGGCGGAACAGTTTCGTTTGTTGCCGCACCTCAGGCCCCCAACAAGGTTGTGCGATATCGCATGACGCAAGCTAAGCAGACGGTAGGCCTCGCAAACAATCAAAAGAACGATGCCCCTAGCGTTGAATTACAACTTGATCGCCTTACGATGGGTAATCAGGACACCCGCAAATTAGCGGAGAGGTCACTTAAGTTCCCTGCAGGTAGTGCGGTGAGCAACATCCAACCTCTCCCATTGCCGGAGCGCGGCAAGGCTCTCGTTGGGAATAAAGACAGCACAGGCTATATCAATGCTCCAGTCGGAGAGGGTGACATTGCGGTCGCGGTAATTGAGGCAACAGAAGCACGAGATGAAGCTGTTGGCGCAAAGAATACGGCGGTACAGTCAGATGCTAATGCTCGGGCATCGGCATTAACGGCATACTCGGACGCAATAATCGCGAATAACGCAAAAAACGCAGCCGTCGCAGCCGCAACCAGCCTGCACAACTACGACACGCTTGCGCAAGCAAACGCTGACCTAGCCAATATTCCAAACAACGGCGGCGTGAACATCTTCGCTGATGCTGGAAATAACGGATTTTACGTCAAGGAAGCGGGCGTTCTCGTCAAGAAGAGTGATGCCACACTGCCCGCTGTGGATACTAAGATAAATCAGGAAATTGCGGTGAGAGAAGCGATGGTCAGAATTATTAGCCTACCCGGTATTCTGGCCGCTATCACCGACGATTTGTTCAATTCGACCTTCATAGCTGCGCGCTTATCGGATGGAAAACCGACTGATTACTCACGCGATGTGATACGGGAGCGGATTGAAGAACTTGGCTGGTTGCCGTTATTTATCAATCTGCCCGGATATCGTAGGGTTGGGGGTGATGAGGCTGGGAACCTTGATTGGAGCTGTCTTCGCGCTTCGGATGGGAAATGGCCGTCTTGGATGTATCCCCAGGTGGCGGAGGCATTGCAGCCATATCTGGCAGAGGCAGGCGGCGGTGTCGGGCTTTCACATAACGACCGCGTTTCTGACGGCGCCGGTGGTTTGATCCCTGCAATGGCCGATATGACTGTTATGTCCGGCTGGGGATCGAGCGGTATGTACCGTGCACGTTTCCAGTTTGCAGAAATGGCGAGCGAGCTTGGCGCGTCGTACTATAACGGTGCATGGTCAGGCGAGCGCTCGACGCATACGGCAGCAAAGCTTGGTGCCATTCCCGCGCTGCTGACGTTCCCCGGCAATCAAATTCCTGCAAGTGGAACAGTCACTGTCACATGTAGCAACGTGACCACATTGAGCGGAATGCCTGCTATTCTCGGTACAGTCACCGGAGTGGCGGGTAGCCTTGTGACTTCTGGTTCAGATTGGACCTGGACGCGAACAACCGCAGGGAGCGCTGTTCCTCTGTCTGGTGAAGTGCCGCATCTCCCATCGACTGTCGAAACTTATCGTGGCGGCGTTGGCGTCATCTCAACCGGCAAGAATGATCTTACTGCTGGCATGAGCGCCGAAGGCGTTATTGCTCGAACAGATGCATGCTTCGATCACTTCACCCCATTGGTAAAACGCGTGGTCGTCCGGGGGCATTTCCACAATACCGGCACACCTGCGGTATCTTCCGTCCGGGATAGAACCAATCAGGTTAATGTGGCACATCAAAACCGATATGGGCCTTTGTTCATTGACATTGAACCGTTCATTTTTGGGTCATCGAATACGGGCGGCCCAATATGGGCACTCCTCGGTCTGACGCCAAACTCAACTGATCTTGCAGAAATGGCGTTGCGCAATTTGCCGCCGTCTCTTGGAGCGGATGCAGGTCATTTCACAACTGAAGCATCGGCGGTGATCGTATCAAATCTCATCAAGCCGCACCTCACAACTGCTCTTAACTGGTATTAAGGAACACTCATATGGCTCAAGCTTTGCAACTTAAAACCCCCGGCGTTATGACGAACCCGGATCGCCGCACTCCGAACCTTCTGTTTGCGCGTGAAGATCTGCTGATTGATTTCCAGTCGCATCGGTTGTTGGCAGATCATGCCGATGGAGCCCCGACTGGCCCAATCGTATCCGAAGGACACGCAGAGCTACTAAAACGGTCTTTCGGCCAAAACGGTAGTTGGCAATTTCCCGCGGTTGATCTGGACGGTACACCGGCTGGCAGGCCCTGCATGGTGATGAATAAAGATCACCAGATCAGCAATGTTAACGGTCAGGGCGTTCTTCCCAACCCATGGCCTCAGCCTCTGACATACATTACTGTCGCGAAGGTGAACGCGTTCTCCAATAATACCCGCGCTCGTATTATTGGCGGTACGACTGACTATCTCGCCAATATGCGTCCGTCTGATAATATCGATGGGGTGATCGCTTACAGCGCGGGCGTGGAAGTTTCGTGGACGCAACCGGATCCTCTGGGCTGGAACGTATCAATCATGGTAGCGAACGGCGTAAACTCGAAAATTAAAGCCGGTACTCGCCCGACCACTACCGTTAATTTGGGAACAAACTCAAACGGTGCTTTGCATATCGGCGGCAACGGTAACACCACTTCCGATAGCGGAAAGGGCCTTGATGGGTCAGTTGCAGACGTATTCGTTTTTGCCACTGCATTCAGCGACTATGAAATTGAGATGTATTACGAATACTTGGCGAGAACGCACGGGATTTCGTGATGCCGATTGAACCGTACCAGCAGTATAGAGCCGTGTTTCAACCAGTCAAAACGAATGACCTCAAACCCGGCATGTCCGAATTCATCGGTCGAGAAGGCATATTCGAGGCTCTTTGGATTATCGAAGATGGACTGCAATATGCCGGTCAATGGGCGATGAACCTTCCCCGTGAATGGGGCGCTCCTTTTACGTGGTGCCCTCAGGAGGATATTATGCTCGTATCCTTAGATAATTTCACCGGGAATTAAGCAGCCGTAGTGTGATAGTGAACCACACGGCGACTGGTTCTACGATGCTTTGAGAGCGTCTTTCGCTCTCGCGGCAATATCCCAGTTATTTCAGCAGGAAAAAGATCATCGCTGTCATCTTCCAAGTTCGAGATAATCAGCGTGGCGGCCATGTGCACGACAAAACCGCAAGCTAGCACGAAGCTCAAACAATAAAAGAAAATCTCAAAATAACTCATCGGACAACCGCTCCATTCCTAAATGGTACGATCCGATAACGCTTAGCTGGGTGAATTGATCCATAAAGAAAACCCCGGATGCTGGCGGGCGATCCGGGGCTAGGCGTTGACAGAGTTGCGGGCTGTCTTCGCACTCAGCAGATTTAGCGCATTAGTTGAAAAAGAAAAGCCCCGGCAGCGGGGGCTGAACCGGGGCTCTGTGCTTTGAACGATACAGGAGCATCAAAGCGCCCGATCATCATCCCATAAAATCAGGAAAACACAATGGACAGAACCGTGCCAGCAGGCGCGGCGCTTCTGCTCGACTTCATCGCACAGACGGAAGTCGGAAGCACAGGCCGCGCATCATATGACGTGATCTATGGTCACAATCAGGGAAAGTTGCCAAAGCAGATCACCAGTATGACACTTGGTGAACTGATCGACGCGCAGGCTTCCTTCACGAAACGCTTCAAATCGTCGGCTTCGGGCCGTTATCAGTTCATGCGCGCCACGCTGCAAGGATTGGCTCAGGAGCTTGGCTTGCGCGGTACGCAGGTCTTTGACCCTGATTTGCAAGATCGTCTCGGCTATCACCTGCTCATTCGACGCGGGTATAACGATTTCATCGGTGGCAAGATCAGCCGAACTGAGTTCGGAAAACGCCTCGCGCAGGAGTGGGCTTCATTCCCGGTTCTTGCTGCCGTGAAAGGCGCTCACCGGCAGCTAACACGCGGTCAAAGCTATTACACAGGCGACCCACTGAACAAAGCACTGGTCACGCCAGCAAAGATTGAGGCTGTTCTCGATAAGATTAAGACGGCTGTCAGCACCAAGCCTGAACCTCAGCCTGAAATCGAAGATCCAATTTCCAAGCCATCAACGAACATTTGGGCCGACTTCTTCAACGCAATCTTTGCATTCTTTGGAAAGGGCAAGTGATGGACATTGCTCTGCTCATTCCGGTTATCCGGCAGATACTGCAAATCGCAGGCGGCTTTCTCATCGCTCGCGGTTGGCTTGATGATGCTGGCGCAGATGCGCTCATCGGCATCTTGGTCAATGTGATTGTTTTCGGCTGGTGGCTGTTTGATCGCCGTAAGATCAACAAGGCCAATCAGACGCTCAAAGAAACGGTCGAGGAAAACAGCAATGCTCTGGTTCGTTAATAACTGGCGCGTGGCGGCGGTTCTCGGCCTCTGTCTTGTGGGTCTGGGTCTTTATTGGCTCGGCAAGCATGACGGACGACAGGACGCGGCAATTGATGCGGCCAAGGCGACCGCAAAAGCAATCCAAAAGAGGGCGGATATAGATGAGGAAGTTATCAACATGGATGCTGTTGCTTTGTGCAAGCAGCTTGGCGGCGGGTTGCAGTGCGACGACCTCACCGTGCGCGGGTTGGAAGCAAATAAGCCTTAAGCCTGACACAGCGCTCTATCTGGCTGGCAATGATTTGAAAGCCGGGCAGGGCATTGCGTCACACAATCAATTCGGTAATTCGCGGGGCTGCTGGTAATGGGGGAGGACATTAAATGGCTGATCGGAACTTCGATCACGCTGTGCATATTTTTCGGCGGCGCATTAATAGCTGCGTTCCGATCTTTGTCAGCTTCTATGAAATCTGGCGACGACGCCCTGCACGAAAGAATTAACCGCACCCGTGATGACTATGTGCGCCGTGTTGACCTGGACGGACACGTCAGCCAACTACGAGAAGGCATGAAGGAACTTAAGGACGAAACCCGCGACAGCGCCAAAGAGACAAACAAGCGGCTCGATCAAGTGCTTGCAGTGCTAGCGCAGGATAAGAAGTGATTATTTTCCGAGAGCGATTACTGCGCGAGTAGTGTGAACAAGAAATGTCAGCATCGCGTAAAGCAGTGCGAAAAAAACCAGAGATTCATTGCCTGATACATCGAGCGCGTTCTTCTGCAAAAAGTCATGTGAGTTAGGATATTTCATTTGCGTGTAAACGAAATATCCTAAGTTATACAAGAAGCAACCTATGGTGCAGATTGACATCGTGTTGCCGACTAACGCAGCAACATGATTGGTTGTACCAGATGGCGCAATGAATCTTTTGCACACAAAACACGCAAAAATCCAAAGCAAAGCCGCCAGCGCCAAGCCACCAAAAATTCCGATGAAAGTAATTGTATTCGGAGGAAGCATACGGGCTTCAGGCTCAGACTAGATGGATACTTTTTGCCACCAAAGCCACTATAGCTCCCGCTACAGTAGCAATACCAATCTGAAAACCAGGCTGCGTCATTAAGGAAAACATTTCCATTAATCCGACGGCCAACATTGCAACAACCAAGAAAAGTCGTGCGAATCTCAAGGCCGAGCCAAAGCTATGTCTGTTCTTAAGAATGAATCCGCCAACTGCCATTTTTTTAAACCCCCAGTTTCACTTCGCTCTCCTTCACAGGGATCGTTGTGATAAACACAACATAGTTCACGCTGTATATACACGCAATAGGGTAACAATAAGATAAGTTATAGGGTGATTATAGGTTCCATCGTACACGCGCAAAGGTGTACGCATTATTCGTTCGGGTCTGTTCCGCTCTCACCCATGTAAACGCTTTTCGCGGCTCTAATCATTGCCTTCGCTGCTTCCACTCGGTCCCAGCCTGCCGCTTCCGCCTCGTCCAAAGCATCAACGACCCTTGCGGCCATTTCACTCTCACATTCGAGATTTCGATCTGGATATTTGCCTTCGTGCTTTGGTCCGTTCATTGCGCGCTCCTCTTTGCAAACAAAGTAGGGCGGCGATTCAATCAATCCAGATCGGACACAGATAAGCGCTTTGGCGGCGGCGGGTGGAAAGCTAATTCGCCACGCTCCTGCAAAGTGTCGAACATTCTCAGGACTATTTCTATCGTTTCTTTCTTGGTATCACACGTCCCATAGGGCAGATTGTAAAACGGATTGCGTGAACCACTGAGATACCAGCCCCATGTGCCAGCGCTCGGGCCGTATTCGTTCATCATAACTCGTGCGAAATTTCCGCCTTCGCAGTAAGCCATGAAATCATGGGGAGCCGTTTGCCCGCCTATAACGGTGCGCCTCCACTTGAGTTTCATCATCTGTCGGGGTTCCCATAGCTGACAAAGTTGCCCTGACGATTGCCGCACTTTGTGCAGACCAGCTTTTTCTCAAGCTCCTCCAGCGTGCGCCATTCCCCGAATCGTGCTGCCATTAATGGCGCGGTCTTTTCATGGTGATGTCCGCATTTACCGCAGGTGAAGCGAACGACATTCGTATATCGAAGGCTCCGAAGGGCAGTTTTCATTTTATGACTGTCGGCTTCCATCCGCGGGAAAAGCCCATAGACATTGCAAGGCTGGCGTACTCGATCTCTTTGACGAGAAAATCGCGGTCTTTCAGCAGGGATTTAATCGCTGCCCTTACATCGTCTTTGTGGTAGGCGAGCACCATTTCAATTTCGTCGTCATATTCGTTCTCTTGTTCAACTGCATTCATCGCTCTGCTCCATTAAAAAGCAGACACACTCGCCGCCCGGCGTGTCTATTTGTTCCCTTATTGTTCCGCAGTCGGTGTAAGAGTCAATTCACGAAAGTAGCTTGAGAACATAAAAAGAACCTCCGTGGCAATTCTCGTGGCGTTTTTTGTTCCGGCGCGCCACGAATCATACATCTGTGTTCAGTTTGTTCTTTTTTCTAATTTTTGGGGCTTGCAGTTTAAGCCTTTATATCTTAGGGCTTTTTCATGGTCCGGAGCGTAGCGCAGCCCGGTAGCGCACTTGACTGGGGGTCAAGGGGTCGTGGGTTCGAATCCCGCCGCTCCGACCATTTTTCTAAAATAAATACAAATATTGATGCTTGTTTCTTATGTGCCTTTGACGGGCGCATGAATAAAAAATGCCCCTGTCGTAACAGGGGCAATTAGTGCTTACTATTTTTGGCGAAGATCGTACAAGGGGCGGTTAACGATCCCGTTTTGATAAAAATATTCAGATAAACTTCTCAAAGATTATTATGAAAATTCGCTGCTTCTAAAACAATGTCAGTTAAACGCTTTTTTAGCAGTGGATCAATCATACTTGTGTGCTCACAATAAAATTGAAAATCAACGCATGTTATTTATTGCTAGCTTGCTATAAAAATCATTGTTTGTGTCATTGAAAAACGTTTGATCTATAAGGCTTGCCAAATGAACTTATCGGCTGAAATAGTGAAATATGTATCGCTTGTCGTGATAGGGCTTTTACCGATCATGAATCCCCTGACGACCATTCCTTTGTACATGTCGCTGACGAACCGGATGAGTCCAGAGCACAAGCGTGCGCAAGCACGAAAAACCTGCATTTATGCTTTCGCGATTCTCGTCGTTTTCATGATGTTGGGTAACGGGATTATCGCGCTTTTCAGTATATCTTTACCGGGAATTCGCGTTGCTGGTGGAATTATCATTATGATTTTGGCACTTCGCATGATTTTTTCAGGCGAAGACACATCATCGGAAGTGGATGCAGCACCGGCCGATATTAAAAAGGCTGATCTGGATTACTCGTTCTCTCCGCTGGCAATGCCAAGCCTTGCCGGTCCCGGCTCAATTGCGGTTGTGATGGGCTTTTCGTCCCAAATTCCGGCTGATCACAGCATTCTTGGGCATGTCGTCATCGCCATCGGTATCGCGATTATGGTCGCTATTGCATATATTGCGCTGTCGTCGGCAGGCTGGATTGAGAAGGTGCTTGGTGATCACGGAATGCAGGCAGTCACGAAAATCATGGGCTTTCTTCTGACGTGTGTGGCCGTTCAATTTCTGGCTTCTGGCATCCGTGACTTCGTTGTTGAGTTCAGCAAGATCTCATAATCCACTCATGTCCGCGGCGTGAACAAAATGATGCACGTACCGACAAACGCGGTTGCAGCCCCGATCATATCCCAACGGTCTGGGCGCATGCCTTCTGCCGCCCAGATCCATAATATGGATGCGATGACGTAGATGCCGCCATAGGCAGCATAGGCACGACCGGCGCTATCACTCTCAATGAGTGTGAGAAAATAGGCAAAAAGAGCAAGGCAGATCAAACCCGGAACGAGCCAGAGCGGAGATTTGTCGAGTTTAAGCCACGCCCAGAAGGAAAAGCACCCGGCGATTTCGAACAAGGCTGCCGCGGTATAGATCACGAGCTGCAATGCGTTTTTCCATTCAATAATACAGCATTATTGCGCTGATATTTATGCTCAAGCCCTGCACATCCCCATATGATGCCGAATAGCAGATAGAAATGCCGCCAGTGATCGGTGTCGATCACGTTGCCGATAAGCACATGACCGAGATAGGTTGCATAAGCGCAGAGCAGAAAAGGCTGCCAGGGTCGGTTTCTGAACAACAGTTTAAAACCGATTGCCAATGTCAGGAAGGTGAGGATCATAAAGCTCACAAAGCCTATCCAGCCATAATCAAGCACGGCTTTCAGCCATATATTGTGCGTGTCTTCACCGAACATCGGACCAAATTCGAGCGGCCCAATTCCGAGTGGATGTTCTGTTGCGAGCCACATACCCAACCAATGTCGCGCAAAGCGACCAAGACGTG
>Ga0308165_1000874_pt1 | contig 46706 bp, 40 predicted proteins | sample PhyWR2_FD_201032 | JGI IMG/M metagenome (GOLD analysis project Ga0308165, IMG submission 201032) | Phyllosphere microbial communities from UC Gill Tract Community Farm, Albany, California, United States - DLSLW.R2 | ecosystem: Host-associated > Plants > Phyllosphere > Unclassified | place: USA... | reverse complement strand
CTTTAGGGCTACATCCAGAGGTGTGCGTGATGTAAGGTTCTTCCTGTTTAGATTAGCTAAAATATATGCTTAAAATCTAAAGCCCCCAACTTTTCCGCTTGATCCCTGAATTTCAGAAAACACAAGTCATCCACTTCCGCTGTCCTGCACACTAAGACTTGCGCTAGGAATGGATCAACTCGAAACCGAACATCTCTAGCGCAAGTCTTAGCGCCAGTGGCCTATACCATGGCCTGACTTGTGCTTCGCTAAATAAATAGATCAATCTCTATCAGTCCCTTTCCTTCCTGATAATCAATTGCACTAATGTATAAATATTCTGCGGCTTTAGCAACAAGGCCTGCCTCTACCGGATTGTTGTGAAGGTAATTAATTCTTTCTTCAAACATATTAAGATGGAAATCTAATTCGATGGGGTGGTTATCCTGCCTCCAAAATTGAAAATTTTTATTATTGCTGTTTTGCTGTCCAGCTTTCGAAAATAGGTAAAGCATCCATTCTTTCCTGCTTTCAACTGCGCTTTCTTTTATTTCCTTCAATATCCTGAATGATGAATATTTCTTTAAATCACGCATGATATTTGGCAATAAATACCCCTTTCTACAACTGATAATTAAATGAACATGGTTACTCATAATTACCCAGGCATGTAGATTAAGACCTTTTCCTTTCTACAGTAAGTTAAACTTTCTAGTAAAAGATCTCTATAAACAGCACGCGTAAATACATCAATCCATCCTACAACGGCAAATGAAACAAAATATATTCCAGCTGGATCATTAAATTTATACTTTATACTCATCACTAAATATAACCTAATATCAGCAGAAAATTAATGATGTTTATTGATTAGTTTAAAAACAAACACTATAAACTTTATTAATTTGAAAGCACAAGTCATCCACTTCCGCTGTCCTGCACACTAAGACTTGCGCTAGGAGTGGCGATTTCCTACTCTAGCGCAAGTCTTAGCGCCGGTGGCCTATGCCATGGCCTGACTTGTGCTTTCGTTAAATCTTTTAAGCAAAATTTTTCTACCTGAATTTCAAAAAACACAAGTCATCCACCTCCGCTGTCCTGCACACTAAGACTTGCGCTAGGAATGGGATGTTTATTGATTAGTTTAAAGACAAAACATTACTATAAACTTTATTAACTTGAAAACACAAGTCATCCACCTCCGCTGTCCTACACACTAAGACTTGCGCTAGGAATGGGTCAACTCGAAACCGAACTCCGAAAAGCTTTCAAACTCAAACCTTTCTGCGCTTTAAAAAACTTGTTTAAATGACTTTCATCGGTAAAGCCCAACTCATATGCAATTTCATTGATCCGCATGTTACTGAAGCGCAACCGTGCTTCTATCAGCTTAATCCGAAGGTTGGCAATATACTGTTGCAGTGTTTCGTTTGTGTGTTTTTTAAAATACTTGCCAAAATAATTTTCTGAAATACCAAATTGGCTGCTCAGCTTTTCTGCCCTTAATTTCTCTGGACTGTAAATATTGGCCTGAATATAATTTAACAAGGCCAAGGTTTTTTCTTCGGCATCTTCTTTTACCGCAACTGGCATGTATTTGGCAATGTTCCTGGCCACCACCACAATCATGGTATCGACCATTTTAGTGATCAATTCTTTGTTGTAAATGTCGTGGTTTTGGTTTTCGGCAATTACAGCTTCAACTAATGATTTGACAAATGGTTTATCTGAAAGATTTTTCAGGATACAGCCTGGCTGGTGGCTCGCGTTCTGAAGGATATATTCCATCCGCTGCACATCGCCGGTGTTAAAATCTTTCGAACGGATATACACATTGCCAAAACGTAAAAAGAAAAATTCGGTAGTGGTTTCGATTTCAAAAGAATGGCAATCTTCGGGGGTAATCAGAAACATATGCCCTGCACGGTAATTAAATTTATTGTTGTTGATACACTGTTTCCCGGTACCCGATAAAATATAAACCAATTCGAAAAACAGGTGTTTATGTCCATATGTCGGACATTCATCAAGCTTTTCATAAACAATTTCAAAAGGTCTATATAGCGTTTCTCTGTTCATTACAAGTTAATAAGTAGCACAAATTTACCAATAAAAAGCAAATTTATACTGAATAACTACACAATATCAGTTTATATTTGCCATAGTTAATTATCAAATAATTGCACATTTATATAAAAACAAGCCATGAAAGCCATAGGATTTAAAACATCGCTCCCAATAACAGAAAATAAAAGTTTTATCGAATTTGAAACACCTGTACCTACACCAGCAGGACGGGATATTTTAGTGAAGATCAATGCCATCAGCGTTAATCCGGTTGATTATAAGATCCGCCAGAACAGCGCGAAGGATACCGTACTCGAAACACCTAAAGTAATTGGCTGGGATGCAACCGGAACAGTAGAAGCCGTTGGAGATGCTACTACCCTATTTAAAGTTGGCGATTCGGTATATTACGCTGGCGACCTTACCCGCAGCGGTAGCAATGCCGAATATCAATTAATCGATGAGCGCATTGTTGGCAAAAAACCCGCCACACTTAGCAATGCAGAAGCCGCAGCCATGCCCTTAACAGCGCTTACGGCATGGGAATCGCTTTACGACCGTATCCGCATCAACAACCAAAAAGACAAAGGAAAAAGCATACTGATTATTGGCGGTGCAGGTGGCGTAGGATCTATTGCTATACAGCTGGCCAAGAAAATAAGTGGATTAAAGGTAATTACAACCGCATCGCGTAGTGAAACAAAGGAATGGTGTAAAGCCATGGGTGCCGATGTGGTGGTAAACCATCAAAACCTTATCGAAGAAGTGCGTGCAGCAGGCTACCAGGAAGTGGATTATATTCTCGATTTTGTTGACCTGAATGGCTATTGGGATGCCATTGCGGAGCTGATCAAACCTCAGGGACATATTGTTTCCATTACCGGTTCAGCCAATCCGATTGCATTGAACAAGTTGAAAAATAAAAGCGTTACCTTTTCGTGGGAACTGATGTACACCCGATCGATGTACCAAACCGACGATATGGAAGAACAACACCATATTTTAAACCAACTGGCTGTTCTTTTCGACGAGGGCACACTTGAAACAACACTAAAAACCACCTTGAAAGGATTTACCGTAGAAAACCTGAAAGAGGCACACTGCTTATTGGAAAGTGGCAAAACCATTGGTAAAGTGGTAATCGAGTATTAATTAATCGTGGTTATATGCCCCAAAGAACTTAAACAGGTCTTTCGAGTGGCAATCAATGATAGATTTCAAAAATCGCGTCATTTCGACTGAAGCTTACCGATTTTCATCGGTTGCGGAATGGAGAAACCTATAAAGACAGATTTAGCTCCAATGAGCACTTCGTGGTTCCCGATCGTTGGGAACCACCAATCTATATAATTTATCCCACTAAAAAATCAATAGTGTCACATTCGTATTTTTTGTGTGTCTATTAGGGTATGAAGAAAACGCTTATTTTAACCCTTGCTATTTGCTTTTCCATAACACATGGGATCTTTGCTCAACAAGCCGTTCAACTGATCACCACAGATATTGATCATTTCTGGAACGCTTACGATAAAATCGTTTCAACAACAGATACAGCTGCCCAATACGGCTACCTGAACCAATTGTTTATCGAAAAAGCTACACCTGGTCAGCTGGCAATGATCAAGGCCAGGAATTACACACCAAAACAATACCTTGAGGTAATTCATTCGAAGCAAAGCTATTTTAATTCGATCCGCAAAAATACCTTAAAGGCAAAGGACTATGCATCAGCCACTGCCAAAAAAACCGAAAGGTTTAAGCAGATTTACCCTGCATTAAGGCCCGCAAAAATATATTTTACAGTGGGCGCTTTTAGAAGTGGCGGAACCACAAAAGGCAATATGGTGCTAATTGGAAGTGAAATTGCAATGGCCGATGAACACCTCGCCGATCTGGTTGCCACCAATGTGCATGAATATGTACATACGCAGCAAAAAAGTACAATGGGCGAAAACCTGTTGGCACAATCTGTAATGGAAGGTGTAGCCGAATTTGTGGCCGAGCAAGTGATGGGAAAAAGCAATCCCCTACCTGCTTTCAGCTATGGTAAAGCGCACGCTGATACGGTACGACGTGTTTTTGGCACACAGATGTTTAGCAGCGGTACTGGTTTTTGGTTGTACAGTGATGCTGAAAATCAGTTTGGGGTAAGAGACCTGGGCTACTATGTAGGCTATGCAATTGCGCAGGCTTATCACCAGAAAGCTACAAACAAAATTCAGGCGGTTAAAGAAATGATTGAACTGGATATCCTGGATAGTACCGCACTCGAGGCCTATGTAGATAAAAGTGGTTATTTCGCCGATAGTGTTAAGCTATTGAAAGCAGCATACGAAAATAACCGTCCGCAGGTAATCAGTGCTGTTCCGTTAAAAACAGGCACTTTAGATGGACTAACGACTTTCAGCTTTACGGTTAACTTTTCAAAGCCAATGGATACCAGGTTTAGGAGTTTCGAATTAGGCCCACTGGGTGAGGGAAATTTAATGCGGGTTAAAACATTTAAGGGCTTTGCTGCAGATGGGAAATCGGCCGAACTTGTGGTTGCGATAAAACCCGGCAATCATTATCAGCTGGTAATTGGAGATGGATTTAGGGACCAGAACGGACTTAGGCTAAAACCTTACCTGATAGATTTCAAGCCCTTGGATGAATAGCATTGATTATGATATACAGAAAAGTCTCTGGCGCAAGTCTTAGCTTTTAAAGCACAAGTCAGCCAACAACACTATCCTACCCACTAAGACTTGCGCTAACGGGGATTGCGCGACCTTCCGAATCAATTGCGCCCATTACACAGTCGATTGCGGGGCCTTCCCAATCAATTGCGCCCCTTACACAGTCGATTGCGGGGCCTTCCCAATCAATTGCGCCCCTTACACAGTCGATTGCGCCCCTTACACAGTCGATTGCGGGGCTTATCGACCCGATCACCACAAACAAGAAAAGGCCACTCCTTTCGGAGCAACCTTCCCGTGTGCTTCATAATTAAAATTTATTCTACCGTAACCGATTTCGCCAGGTTCCGGGGCTGATCTACATTACAGCCCCTCATCACAGCAATATGGTACGACAGTAACTGTAATGGAATGGTGGCCAGCAGCGGTAAAAAAGCTTCATCGGCATCTGGTATTTCAATAAAATAATCAACCATATCCCTTACATTTCGATCTCCTTTGGTTACAATCGCAATTACAATACCTTTCCTCGCTTTTACTTCCTGAATGTTACTGATTACTTTTTCGTAAGATGAATTGTGCGTGGCAATAAAAATAACCGGCATCTGTTCATCAATCAAGGCAATTGGTCCGTGTTTCATTTCGGCGGCAGGATAGCCTTCTGCGTGGATATACGATATTTCCTTAAGTTTTAAGGCACCTTCAAGTGCTACAGGAAAGCCACTGCCCCGCCCTAAAAACAAACAGTTACTGGCATCCTTAATTTCTGCTGCGATATACTTCACCAATTCGTTTGATGCGAGAGCCTCCTGAACTTTATTGGGAATATCCTCAAGCTCGGTAAGCAACTGTACCAATTTCTCCTTGCTGATGGTCCCCTTTTGCTGGGCCGTGTAAAAAGCCATTAAAGTTAATACGCTTACCTGTGCTGTAAATGCTTTGGTTGAGGCCACTCCGATTTCTGGTCCGGCATGGGTATATACACCTGCATGGCTTAACCGTGGAATAGAAGAACCTGCTACATTGCACACGCCAAAAATTGTGGCTCCTTTTTCTTTGGCCATTTCGATAGCGGCCATAGTATCAGCTGTTTCGCCAGATTGAGAAATGGCAATTACGACATCTTTTTCAGTTATAATTGGGTTGCGGTACCTAAATTCCGACGCATACTCAACCTCTACCGGAATCCGTGCATACTCTTCAATCAGGTATTCGGCTACCAAACCTGCATGCCAGGAGGTACCACAGGCTACAACAATAATCCGATCGATGTTTTTAAGCTTTTCAGCAAACTGCTTAATGCCTCCCAATTGCACCTTTCCTTCCCGTGGGTAAATACGGCCGCGCATACAGTCCTGAATGGAACGCGGTTGCTCGAAAATTTCTTTAAGCATAAAATGATCGTAACCGCCTTTCTCCAACATTTCGAGCTTCATCGTCAATTCCTGGATCATCGGGGTTTGAATTACATTATCCAACCTTTTGATTAAAAGTTCACTTTTGGTAATCACAGCGATTTCATTGTCGTTCAGGTAGATTACATTTTTAGTGTATTCTACAATCGGAGTGGCATCAGAAGCAATAAAATACTCGCCGCTGCCTACACCGATAACCATAGGGCTGCCTTTACGCGCCACCACCAAACGATCAGGATTTGTTTTATCCATGATTACAATGGCATAGGCACCCACAACTTCATTCAAGGCCAAACGTACCGACTCCAGTAAATCGGTACCTTCCATATTTTGAATCTCTTCAATCAGGTGGATCAAAACTTCTGTATCGGTATCGCTGCTAAACTGGTGACCTCTGGTTAAAAGTTCTTCTTTAAGTGTAGCATAATTTTCAATGATCCCGTTGTGGATGATAGCGAGCTTACCATTGTTCGAAGTGTGGGGATGCGAATTGCGGTCGGACGGCTGCCCATGGGTGGCCCAACGGGTATGGCCCATTCCTATATTTCCAGTGCAATCGTAATCTTTGGCGTAATCTTCCAAAACAGAAACCTTGCCCGCCTTTTTGTACATATTTTGTTTTGTGCCATTCATTACGGCAATTCCTGCACTATCGTAACCGCGGTATTCTAACCTTTTTAAGCCTTTTAGCACTACTGGCCAGGCTTCTCTAAAACCGATGTAACCTATTATTCCACACATAATTTCTCGTTAATTATTGATCAATAAATATTTTTTTAGTTGCTTTAACGCTAACTTTCATCTGTGCTTAACTATTTTTTTCCGCTCATGTCCATAAAAATGGCCTTTATCCCTTCTAAAAGTTCCTTCCTGTCGCTGGCCAACACCAATGGAAACCACTCGTCGGTATGTAATTCTACCACATGCTCATGAATAAGGTAGTGCCTTCCGGAGCGGACCCTGCGCCGGTTACCTGATATAATTGTTCCCGACAGCATTTTGATTATAATCTTCGTAATCATCCTGATGTATTTGGGAGAATCCTCATATTTACAATCAATAAAAAGAATCCACAACCCATTCATTGTATTATACTGTATACTTGCTTTCATTTATGAAGCTGATTAATGATGATCACTGAGCGCTCCTACCTTTTTACAGGCTGAAGCCCCAGGCAATTCTGAAACCAACGAAATTGTTGGTATGATCGCATTGGTAAAATTTCCCGTTACTTTCAAAGCGTAATCCCGCATCGATGTAATTGTTATCATGGAGGTAAAATATCATTCCGGCCTGCGGGGAATATACAAAGGCAGCTTTTTTGCCTTCTACGCAATTGGTTTTGTTCAGCAGGAAAGAAAAACCGATTTCAGACTGGAGATAGAGGTTACTCCGGTAGAAATATTTTAGGCCTGCCTTAAATGGTATAAGCTTTAAATCGTCAACCAGGCGTGCATAATTTGCCGATACGAAAATGTTATCGAAACCGGTATTCACCGTTGCATACAGTATGCTTTCGGTTATTGGAAACTCTGCCTGGCCCGAAATACCAAGAGGTGCTTCGTATTTTTTGGCTAAATAACCGGTTGCAAGGCCAGTTTCGATACCGATAGAGTAGCGAATGCCAGTGCCACCATAAACTTGCGATTGTGCTTTGGCACCCTGAAAAATAAATAGTGATAACAGTAGAGTTAATGCGTTAATAGTTTTCATGATTTCAAAATTTTAGTGAATAGAAATCCATCACCATAAAGAGCGTTTATGGCAAATGTTGTTTAGAGAGGAAAAGAAATATTGATAAGGAAGCACTTGCAGAATTACAAGTGCAAAGGTGTTAATGGGATATTCGTTTACTAGTTAATCTATGCTTAAAATAATAATTCCTTTTAAGAAATTGTCCGGTTGTTGTTTCTCGGCATGGTATGGTGCGAAACGGTTTCGTTTGCGCTTTTTTCCATGTTGGTATGGCTGAGTATCTCATTATATTTTTCCAGAAGCTTAATGTATTTATTCATCCAGAAATAAACGGAATTGGCATCACCTTTAGAATAATCTTCGGTATGGGCATCAAAGGCCTCATTAATATGATTTGTATTTTTCGCGAAAGTTTCGGGTAATTCGACAGAGAAATCATGTCCTATTACTGTACCAACTTTCCAGATAATTTCGGGGTTTAGACTTTTCTGATCAAACCAATTGTAAATAGTTCTTCTACTTACATTTAATTTCCGGGATAATTCACTTATTCCCATTCTATCGCGGCGTACAACGCGCTCAAGAACCTGGCCTACATTTAAACTCATAGCAGTTAATTTAATTTAAAATAAAACATTTAAATTCGATCAACAATCTGGGACGACGACTACTTGATGCAATTTAATAATTATTTAGAAAACAAATGGTAAATAATTTCATTAGGGTATTTTTACGGTAATTAATTGGCAACCAGAAGATCCAACTCTTCATATCTTGAGTTATTACTGATATAATCCGGTATAATTTCTTTCATTTTCTTTACCATGTTCAGGTCATTTCCATTGTTGTTCAACACGATAAGATCTTTAATAATCTGGTTAACATACAGGTAATTATAAGCTACTTTTTGCGATATTTTTATTTTGGGATGATGGGTGGCCATAATCTCCTCTTCCATCAACAAAAGCTCTTCATAAAGCTTTTCTCCCGGCCGTAAACCTGTAAATACGATATCGATATCGGCATAAGGCGTTAGGCCTGCCAATTTGATCATATTTATGGCCAGATCTACAATTTTAACGGGCTTGCCCATGTCGAACAAGAATATCTCTCCTCCTTTGCCCATGGCACCGGCTTCCATTACGAGCTGAACAGCTTCCGGTATCGTCATAAAATAGCGGGTAATTTCAGGATCGGTTACCGTAATCGGGCCCCTTTTTTCAATCTGGCTTTTAAACCTTGGAATTACCGAACCGTTTGAGCCTAAAACATTACCGAAACGGGTAGTTACAAAACGGGTACGCGATGCTTGTGTAGTAATTTCGCCATTGGCCAATACTTCTGGACTGTTTAACGATTGAATATAAATTTCTGCAAGGCGTTTGGATGCGCCCATTACGTTGGTTGGTTTTACGGCTTTATCGGTAGAGATCATTACAAATTTTTCTACTCCAAATTCCATTGAAACATCGGCCATGTTCTTTGTGCCCAAAACATTGGTTAAAACAGCTTCTGCGGGATTATCCTCCATCATAGGAACATGCTTATAAGCTGCAGCATGGAAAACAATTTCGGGCTTGTAGAGTTCGAAAAGGGTTCTTATCCGGCTTATATTCTGCACATTGGCCATAAAGATCTTCACGTTTGCCGATTGAAAGTTATCTTCCAGTTCCAGTTTTAAATCGTGAAGCGGCGTTTCGGCCTGATCGCAAAGAATAACGGTTTTAGGATTGTACTGCAGGGCCTGGCGAACAATTTCTGATCCGATTGAGCCTGCAGCGCCTGTTACCAGAATACATTTACCGCTTAAATCTTTAAGGATGTTTTTCTTGTTGAGTTTAATCGGTTCTCGTTCTAAGAGGTCTTCTATCTTCAGATCCCTTAATTGATGGGCATCCAGCTTACCATACAGCCATTTATCAGATGGTGGTACCATAATTACCTTCATCCCCTGGTTTACGCAGATATCGATAATCTTTTTCTTATTGAGGGTATTCAATGCATCTTCTGCAAAAAGAATCTTTTTAATGTGATGTTTATCCTTCAAAAGTTCAATGGAGCACGAATGGTAAACCTTTTTTTGCTCAAGGTATTTATCAACCCGGTCTCTGTTATCGTCTATAAACCCAACAATATTCAAATCAGAATCTTCATTCTGTTCTATGGCTTTTTTGATGAGGATCGCTTTTTTTTCGGAGCCATAAATCAGCACATTTTCCTTGGTTTCTGATTTGAGTTCCTTAAAAAACAAAAACACCCCCTTAACTAAAATACGTAAAAGGATAAGTAGCGATGATGATATAAAAAAATTCAGGATCAGCGCTTTATCCATCTGGCTCCAAAGCAATTGAAACCGTTGAGAAAGAATTTTATTAACGCTGATAAAGAGCAAACTGGTTACAAAAACAGCCAGGAAAACCCGCAAAATATCTTCGGTATTGGAGTAGCGGATAATTCCGGTGTGTATGCGTAGCGAAATAAAAACGCCAGCCGCAATAAAACAATACAGGGCAACGTAAATGGAATTGCTGGAGCTAAAAACGTCTGCATAACTAAGCGTATTGGTTAATACGATGGATACAAACAGGGTCCAAACTACGATCAATTGATCGATCAATAAAATCAACCACCTTGAGTGTGCTTTATCTGGAAAAAAGATCTGTTTCATAATTGAGAATCATTAAATGAGGTGTAATGGTTAGGTTTATTGAGGTATCATCCGGTAAAGGGGAAAAAAATCTGCTTTACTTTGTAAATCGTTGCCCGATTTTTCGACCAACTGGTTGTAAACTTGTTTATTGGCAATGTACCGCCAACTGTAATATTCTAGTACCATATCAGAGAAACCCAGTTTCCATTCGAATAAAGAGTCTTCTTTAAAACCCAAACCGCCACCCAAATGGTAATATTTCATTCCCCATTTGCGGCCGAGCTCACTGATTTCATCAACCAGAAATTTGGCCGGTGAGTTTTTAAGGTAGCTGGCATTGGTGGCAATTAAATGCCCCTGAATAATACCGTTTGTGCAGGTAATAATACTACCGCAAACAACATCCAGGTTAGAATAAACCAATATTAACTTGCAGTCGAATTCGGTAGATTGAATGAGTTCTGTAAAATAAGCTTCGTTAAAAAGATAAAAATCTGCCGCACTGATACGGGTCATGTTCGATTGATAGAGTTTGGTAAATTGCGCAATGTCTGACTGTGACTTACCTTCTACAGCCACGTATCCAAATTTCCGGCACTTCTTTATGCTGTCCCTAGTGGTTTGCCGATATCCTTTTCGCTGCTCTTCTGTACTCTTTTGTAGGTTAATAGCAATAGTTTTTCCGTTTTCGAACAATCCTGTGGTTCTTTGCAAAAGTTCCTTCTGACTAAAAAAAGGATGAAGTTTAGAAAAAACCGAAATGTAATTGCCTTTATCTAAAAAAGAAGAAAAGGCACTTAAAAAGTTATCCATTAAGCTTTTATCCAAATCTGCAAACCTGAGGTTCGAAATGGGTCCAGAATAGCCATAAACACAGTGAAGATCATGATACACCGTATCGGGGATAGCACGTTCCAACAAAGGGAAGGCAATAAAATTATCAGCTTCTATGTACACAAACAAAATCGGGTTTCCATTTGCTGCCATAGAATGATAGTGCCACGAATGATAAAAATCATAATCCGCAGCAAGCTTAACATACTTTATCCAATCGTCCTTTTGTTTTAAAGTTAATTGTAAAGTAGTGCCGGGAGCATTATTTTCAATCAGCATAACTTGTTTGAAGAAAAAATTTAATTGATTAAGAGGCAATCACGGGACTTCGATAGAGTGGAAAAAAATCAACATTTGAAAAAGGATCAAGCGATCTTTCGCTTAATAAACTGTTGTATAAATCGTTATTGGCAATATACCGCCAGCTGTTAAATTCGAAGCATAAATTGGAGAAACCCATCTTCCAGCCGAACAGGTTATCTTCTTTAAAATTAACACCACCGCCCAGGTTAAAATATTTATAGCCCAGCTGCCTACCGATTACTGTAATTTCGTCTGTTAATAATTTAGCAGGCGATTCGAATAAATAGTTGGTTCTGGTAGCTAAAAGATGTACCTGCATAATTTCTTTTGTACAAACCACAATGGCTCCAGAAATGGCTATACCATCTTTATAAACCAAAAAAAGCTTGCTGTCAAATTCATCCGAAGCAAGTAAGGCCACAAAATAAGCTGTGTTAAAGAGATAATGATCTTTTGCACCTATCCGCATCATGTTTTCTGTATAAATTTCAGAAAATATAGCCGCGTCGTTTAAATCGGTAGAAATTTTAACTTCATAATCACGTTTCCGCAAACGCCTGATTTTTTCTTTAACACTTTTCCGGTATCCCGCCCGTTGGCTTTCTATGGTTGTTGTTAAATCAATTGCTACTGTTTTTCCATTGGCATGTACTCCAGAAAATTTCTCCATCAAGCGCTCCTGGTTAAAAAAAGGATGTAACCTGGAAAAAACGGTTACATTTTGTCCGGTTTCCAGAAACGCTACAAAAGAAGTTTTAAACCGCTCCATCAAATCATCATCAAGCAGTCCGAAATCCATATTGGAAATTGGTCCGGTATAGCCATATACCGAAGTGAAATCAAAAAAATCGGAACCCGGGATATTTCGTTTTAAAAGCGGAAAAGCGATGAAATTTTCACCTTCCTCATATACAAACAACATTGGCAATCCACTTTTATCTAAAGAGTGATAATACCAAGTGTGATAAAAATCGTAATGCAAAGCGCGCTTTACATATTCAGACCATTCTTGTTTATCATCAATTGTAATAATCTTTCTCATTTTGAGTTTGTTAACTGGTGGTATTTAATTTTTAGATTGGTTTATTGTAAAACAGAAGTATTGATCGCCATTTTAATAAAATCGGCCTGTTGCGAAATGCGTTCGAAACCTACCTTTTTATAAATTGCATAAGCGGCCAGGTTTTCTGCATGTACCTCTAAAAAAATATGTTTAAGATTAAGGTTGTAAAAAGCATATTTTAGCAACATTAACGAGGCCTGGTAACCTATGCCCTTTCCCCAATATTTCTTTTCGCCTATAAAGAGGTGAAATTCTGCAGCGTCGTTTTCTATATCAAGCAACTGAATGTTGCCGATATATTCGTTGGTGCTTTTTACACAGATGGCAAATCTTTTTTCGTTGGTCAGATTCAGCTTGTTTAGCAGCCATTGTTTTTCTACTTCGGCCGTAATCGGATCTTTTAACACAAACTTGGTGTACGACCATACTTCGGGGTCGTTTCTCCATTTATAGGATGTATCGGCGTCTTTTAGTGCCAATGGCCTTATATAAATTTCGGTATTCATATCAGCGGTTTTAAAGCTTTAACAATAACTTTCATATCAGCCAGGCTATAACGGTGATCGATCGGTAACGAAACCAGGTTTTTTGCCAAAAAATATTCATAACTATCCGCATCGGCCCATCCAAAAACATTGGGCCAGTAAGTAGCCACAAATATTTTTTGATTAATAAGCTGCTGTTTTACAGATGGATCTTCCAGCAAAAGCGGATAAACCATGGGTACATCCTCTGCTGAAAAACTTAGCCTCAAAATATTTGCCCCGCCCAGATGCTCATCCAGATAAGCGAAGTTTTTCCTGCGGATATCGGCATACTCCCCGTAATTGATGCTGGAGAGAATGGTTTCTGTTAAAACCGACATCTTTTTGATCTCGTTATTGCACAATACGCTGTTGTTTGCAATATAATCGGCATAACCTGCTTCAATATTTAAGTCGATGCTTTTGATCAGATGCGAAAAACGGTCAACAGATTGATCCTGTTTTAAACTTAAACCAAGTTTTGTCGAGATATTGAGGTAGGCCCCATCCGGCACTCCGAAAAATTTCCGGCAGGAATAAAAGGTGTCGCAATTGGCAATCGGTCTGCAAAAAAAGGCCTGCGCATTATCTATAATCAGGTTATCGATTTCTTTTGCCAGTCTTTTAACCGTTTCTGTCTTGATCCCAAAGTAATTGGTGTATAAGAAACAGTCATGTTCGCCTATTTCAAAATCGATAACCGGGTCCAGATCTTCATCGATATGATAGAACCGGTAATGTACGTTTAACTTTTTTAAGGGTTCCAATAATACCTCGCAGGTAAAGTAAGGCAGGTATATGGTGGTGTATTTTCTTATCCTCAATATATATTCCAGGGCATTTCTGCCCGTATTCAGCGCAATTAAATCGGGGTAATAAGCCATTCCTTTTGCCAGCTCGAGGGGTATATAACCTCCAATGGTTTTGGATGAGTGCGTTTCTGTTTCCATGGTGCTGACCTTTATCCCTGATCTGATTTGTACATCCGGCTTTCTATAGGCCTGTAATATTCCTGCAAACTTGCTGGTACCCTGGCATTGTAGCCAATAATCTGTCTTAAATCGCTGTCGATTTTTTCGCCAAATTCGTACCCCAAAAAACGGGGATAATCGAACTGTTGCTTAATGTAAGGTTTGGTAAAACCAAGGGTTAAGGCCCTGCGCTGTTTGCGCGTAAAATTGATCCCGCCGGCATGCCAGATATTGGAATCGAACAGGATGATGCTTCCTTTTTTGGCAATAGCCTGTTTGGAAAATGCCTTGAAATGTTTTTCTTCTGGCTTGATATCCAGTTTGTGAGATCCCGATAAAAAGTGCGTGGCACCGTTAAAAATCGTAAAATCGTCGAGCACAATAATCATCTGGATCATAAATTTCGATTCCGACGAAAAGGTGCGTACATCGCGGTGGATATTCTGGATGTATGATTTGCTTTTTTTGGAGTTGATTACCCCGTTTATTCCATTGAGGATGTAATTTCCCCCCAAAAAATCGCGGATTTCCCTGTGGCAGTATAATTTACTCAAAAGCTCAATTGCAAAATTATCTTTTTCGAGCAAATGATGCAGGGTTCCCTCCATATTCTCATCAATTCCATTTAAAACCTGAATTTCTCTCCTCAAAAGATAGGAAGTTTCAAAACCCGTGGTTATTTCTGAAATTAATTTCTGATTGATTGCCTTTTCATATACAACCCATCCATACTCATCTATAGCTTCTCTAAAGTCGGCTAAGGTGGCTCGTTTGTAAATAAATGTATTGTTCACAGTTTAAGGTTTAGTTTATTTATCTGGTTAGTTTATCTGTGTGCCCAGGCTGGTTAGGCCTGTAATTGCATAATTTTAAAAAGTTCTGCATTCACAATGTTTACATCAAACTTTGTTTTTGCAAATTCATGTCCGTTGCTTCCAAAAGCGATAATATCATCGCTGTTATTGATGAAGTATTCCATTTTATTGGCCAATGCCCCAGCATCTTTAACCGGGATGAGAAAACCATTGGCCTGCTTAGGGTTATTATTAACCGTTTCACGGCAGCCAACCGAGTCGCTGGTAATTACAGCCCTCCCCATGGCCATTCCCTCCAGTACCGACCTCGGAACGCCCTCACCGTAATACGAGGGTAGCACCATAACGGAAGACCTTTCAATATCCGGACGGACATCATCAACCTGCCCCATATACTGGATGGTATCTCCCGAGGCTATATCGTGATATAAATTTGGATCAATAGCGTCGATATTACTATCGTATGGGCCGATTAATTTAAAAACCGTTTGCGGAAACCGGCTCCTGATCAGCTTTGCAGCATCGTAATATTCTTTTATGCCTTTTGCGTTGATTAACCGCGCAACCATTAAAAAAGTAATGGGCGATGTATTTGGCTTAGAGTAATTGTAATGGCTTAAATCTACACCAGATCCATTTACAACGTATACCTGGTGTTTTTTATTCAGGATTTTAAGATCAATCAAACGCTCAGAATCGTCTTTGTTCTGAAAGATGATATTTAAACCCGGATTGGGTTTAAGGCTTAACTTTAGCAGTAAGCGGGTTATTTTAACGATCAGTTTATTACTGGTAGCATTATCGGTAAAATTATAGCCGAGGCCAGTTAACATGGGTGCAATGAGTTTAACCTTGCATATTTTGGCTAGAAATGAGCCATAAATAACCGGTTTAAACGTATAAGGGAAGAAAATATCCGGTTTAATCTGCCTAATGAGCTTATAAAGCGAAAATATAAACCTTAAATCGGATAATATGGATACGTTACTGCCATCAAGCTTGCTTTCGTGCGTAATCACGTTTAGCTCGGCTAACCGCTTTCGAACCGATTCTTGCTCTATTTTAGGCGTAAAAACATACACCTGGTTGTGCTGCTGCATCTTTTCGATCAGTTTGCCCCTAAAATCGAGCAATGACCGCGAAGAATCGCAGACAATAAAAATCTTTTTTTTGGTCATATTCATCATGTCAAAATTTTAATTTAAACTGCAAAGCCACCTATCCAGGTGGCTTTATTGCAGAAAAAATATGAAGATTTTGGTTTACTTACCTGGCACCAGCGTTTGCCATCACAATTGAAGGCACACTGGCCGCATCGTTAAGGAATGATTTGTAATCATACTCTGGAACCCAAGTAGAAACTGCCGTCGTTATATTGTTTGCACCGCATTTATCGTAAATGTTGGTGGTAATACCGCTAAAATATCCTTCAGGATCGCTAGCTACTTTTGTTGTTAATGGTTTTGTACAGTTAGAGAAGTACTCATTATCTGTTCTAACAATACCACCAGCTCTTGTACCGATAGAATAGCCTGAATTATTAAGGTGATAGTTATTGAACATGTGCACACTACCATAATTCATTGAAGGCTCTCTCTCTGTAACATTGTACCACATGTTGTGGTGCATGGTTACGTGCAATTTTCCTTTATCTGCCTCATGACCTTCAATACCTCCGCTAATCAGCACAGATAAATTGGTATCGTGAAACTTGCTCCAAGAAACGGTTACATAATCAGACTCTCTGGTAATGGTAATATCCTTACCCCAATATTCCCAGCCACGGGAGCGGTCAGTCGAAAAATCGCAATGATCTACCCAAATGTGGTGAGCAGCTTCTTTTATCTGTACAGCAGCTTGTTCTACATAATTTTTAAAGGTGATATTCTGGATTACAATATTGCTTACGGTATAAATAAATAAGTTAGCACCTTCGATAACAGCACCAGATCTACCAATAATGGATTTGTTTGATTTTACATAAATGGGATCTGTACCGGCACCTTTAATTGTACCGCTGATATAAATTGTACGGGTAACATTATCGCCAACGGCAGCTTTTAACTGCGCCAAAGTGGTTACGGTTGTTTCTACTCCGCCCTGGCCGCCAGTTGTTTTACCATTTACCAAAGCATAACCCACTAAAGCGGCGTTAACTGTAGTATTTGTTGGTGGTGTCGCTGGGGTTTGTGCATCTGCAGGAGGCAACGCTGTACTGATACCACCTACCACATAGGTGTAAGAACGGCCATTGGTTCTTGGATCAGTATTATCAGAAGCTGAAAATATTACTGTAGAACCCCAGTGGCTAAACCTACCTTTACCTATATTCCTTATATCATCGTGTACGCTATGGGCCGGCCCAATTTCTACACCGTTTTCAAATAATCTTAAAACTGATTGTTCTTTTGCACTTTCGCTATCACCACCAGAAATAGACTGTGATATTTTAAATGCGTAACCACCTTCAGATTTTAATCCTGAAAGGCTTAATTTTCCTGTACTTCCGCTGGTTGCTGCCAATACTGAAGTAGAATCACCTGAAAACAATGCTGTACTATCTGTTACTACATCATCAGTTTTCACACTTTTTTTACAATTACTAAAAAAAATAATTGTCGTTAACATTAAACCAATTAAACTCACTTTTTTAAACAATTTTTTCTCTCTCTGCATTTTTGATTTTTTTTAAATTTACAACTTAACGCTATAAGCGATAAATGAGTATATCTAATAAAATGCAGTTAAAGTGCTGATAATTAATTAATAGGCTTTTAGTTATAGATTATTTATACTGTAAACCAATTGCTTACAGATATTAAAATTACGACTTAATCATTCAGTATGTAAAGATTAATAATACATCTAGTTTACAATGAAATGACAAACTAAACAGTAACTGGAACTGTTTTCTGTGCAATCTGTAAAGTTGGGTGGTAAAAACCTGTAAACCAGTTTACAAAATTCTTTACACCTTTGTGTACAGATACTGCTGGTTCGTAGTTTAACAGGTTTTTAAGGTCATCCACATCTGCTGATGTTTCGGCTACATCGCCATCCTGCATCGGCATAAAGATTTTTTGGGCCGTAATTCCTGTTTCTTTTTCTATTTCTTCAACAAAATCCAACAAGTTAACAGGTGCTCCCCTTCCGATGTTAAATACGGCAAAAGGCGCTGTAGAAGTAGCTGGATCAGGATTTTGGTTGTTCCATGCCGCGTTTGGTTTTGCCGGTTGATCGAATATCCTTACAATGCCTTCAATAATATCATCTACATAAGTAAAATCCCTCTTCATTTCGCCATTATTAAAAACTTCGATCGGTTTGCCTTCTAAAATTGCTTTTGTAAATAAAAACAGGGCCATATCTGGGCGGCCCCACGGACCATAAACTGTAAAAAAACGTAAAGCAGTGGTTGGCAGATTAAATAAATGGCTGTAAGCATGTGCCATTAATTCGTTGCTCTTTTTAGAGGCCGCATACAAAGAAACAGGATGATCTACATTATCATGCGCCGAAAATGGCATTTTTTTATTTAGTCCGTACACACTTGAAGAACTCGCATATAATAAATGGCCTACCTTAAAATGACGGCTGCACTCCAGGATATTTAAAAACCCTTTAATATTGGCTTCGATGTAGGCATCGGGATTGGTTAAGCTGTAGCGCACACCTGCCTGGGCTGCCAAATTGCAAACAGCATCAAACTGATAGGTTTTAAAACAGTTTTCTAAGCTTTCTTTATCGCAGATATCTAATTTTATGAAAGTGTAATTTTCATATTTATTACTTACCTGAGGAATTCCATAAACCAGATCACTGTGATCGATGCCGGTTTCGGCCAAACGGGCATGTTTTAGGTTTACATCGTAATAATCGTTAATGTTATCAACGCCTACAACAACATCGCCTCTTTCCAACAGGCGTTTTGCCAGGTGGAAACCAATAAATCCGGCTGTACCGGTAATTAAAATTTTCATAAAGTTTAAGTTTGAGAAACAGTTAAAAATTGCCCTTAAAAGGCTTGTTTGTTTATTTTTAGGGCATACTGAAGCACCCCATCAGAAATCAGGTAATAATTTGGTATATTTTTGAGATTAGTTTTGCTGCTGTAGTGCGCTTAAAATAGACCTGGCAAATATTTCTGGCCTGCGCCCGTATAAATATTGCATCGTAATTTCTGCATTTTGATTTTGCTTGTATCTTAAGGCTTTTCCCATGGCTTCGGCAAGTGCCTCTACATTGTTTACTTCTACTTTGGCTATAGCCGGAATTTCATTAATCCCTCCCGCACAAAGTGTAGATACTACCGCACTGTTTACCGACATCATTTCTAACAGTACATTCGGAAAACCTTCTTTTATCGACGAAACCACACAGAGTTTAGCCTGTTTAAAATATGGCGCCGGATTATCAATCTGTCCTTTTAAAAAAACGGCGTCACCTAAGTTGTGCTCCTGGATAATTTGCGTTAATAAATCTCTTTCTTTTCCCTCTCCCAGCAAAAGCAATTTAAGCTGAGGATGCTCCTCCCGGAGGATGTTAAAAGCTTTGATTAAAACTCCAAAACCCTTTTCAGGAATTAACCGTCCAGCCGAGCAGATAAAATCGAGTTTTGCATCACCATTGATTAAAGGCTGGGCAGATCTGGCGATAATTTTGTTAAAATCGACCGGATTTGGCTGCACCAGCACCTTACTTTCGGATAAGTAACGGTTGTGTGCCAACAACTGTACTTTCATCAGTTCGGTTTGGCAAACCACCAGATCTACTGCAGGATATCCCAAACGGTAAATCAGCTTGTAAATACGCTTTTTAATCCCTGTAAAACGGGTAAAAACAGAAGTACATTCGCGCACAATTAATTTCGAACGCAGATAGCCAATGCGTTTTAAAAACCCTAAAAAAGCGTTTAAATATGGGTGTGTACTCATCACTACATCATTGCGCTTATATTGCCTGAGTAGTGGTAAAAGCTGAACAAAACCCCAAAATATTGCTTTTTTGGATAAGTACTTTTTTGAGATCCGTTCAGAAATTTTTAGTCCTGAAAAAGCATGTTTCTTTAAAAAATACATCTCGCCATTAACTGCGGTTGCCATCATTAACAATACATTTTCGGCTCCATTGGGCGCATCAGTTAGCGATATGAAAATGATCTTTTGTTGAGGCGTATTCATTCTTTGGTTATTATCTGTTTTTGAGGTTTCTAACAAACTTTTTTAATGGCATAACTGCACTTAATATTTTACGCTTGCCATCAATCACGATCATGTTCTGGGTAAAACTGATGTTATGGAGTCCTTGGCTGTAAGGCAGATCGGGCAATATTTCGAACTGTTGGGTGGCTTTAAATTCTTTCTCGGTAAGTGTTTCTATTTTATTGATAATGATTGAACCTCCGTAACGGTTTACCGGGTTTTGGGTTGGCCGATAAAGTGATTGACCAACTTTAAACAGGTTTCCTGCTGCCCTACAAAATTCCTTTTCTACTGCAATTGGGTTTTGATAATGCCCTGTATATTGACCATCGAGCGTTTTTGAATGATAAATGTATAAGCTGTGATGATCTCTAGATACGCTGGTAAAGAGCCAGTACCGATGATCATGATAAATTATCGAACTGTCTACAAAGGCTTTTCCACTTACCAATGCCTTTATTTTGGTCAATTTTGCTGGCTCGTTCTTATTTACCAGATAAAGGGCAACTTCTTTTGCTTCGGATGTTTCAGGTATACAGTATAAATCTCCTTTTTCTTCAATGAGGTAGGGATAAGATAAATGGATAGCATCTGGTTTAATGCCTTCAACTTTTTTCTTGCTTTTGAAGTCAAATCCATCAATCACCATAATTTCGCCCTTTCCTTTCCAAAAGTCGAGTTCTTCGTAATAAATCCTTGGTTTATTATTTACATCAATCACGAAGGGATCAGCAGCATAATCGATCTTATCTTCTTTTAACCAATTGATGGCAGGCCCAAGTCTTTTAGTCCTGATCAAATCCTCTGGTGTTTGGTTTACAAAACCAATATTCCATTTATCGGCAGTAAAAAATTTATTAAAGAGTTTAACCGTTGCATTCATGATGTTATGCTACTAATGAAATTTTGTTGGCAGATGATTTATTTTTGATCAGCCATTGAGAAAGCACCAATAATTTCCAGATCTGTGGATACCTGTTCCACTTTCCGCTCATGTGCTCGTTAATAATTTCCTGGGTTCTTTTTACATGGATACCGGGAATATTTTTTAGGTTATCGGCCGAAAGATTATCCATTACATAATCTTTAAGCTCATTTCTGAACCAATGTTGAAATGGCATGGTAAAACCCGCCTTGGGCCTATCGAACATTTGGGCAGGAACACGCTCGAACAAAAGATCTTTTAATATGCGTTTCTGGTTTCCATTGGTATATTTAAAGGCTGTGGGCAAACTTCTTGAAAATTCGATTACACGGTAATCCATTAAAGGCGAGCGCGATTCTAATGAAAAAGCCATCGATGCCCGGTCTACTTTGGTATTGATATCGCCATTTAAATAGGTTTTGATATCAAAATCGGAAATACGCTCGAGCAAAGGTTTAGCCGGATTGGTCAAAATATGCATCAAAGGGTTAAACTTGGCCAGATCGGGCTGTTTTACCCAAGAGTTTTCCATGTTGCCGAACATTTTTACGTAGAGTTTTTCTACATCTTCCATAGAAATGCCCATGGCAATAAGCTTGTGGCGGTAACTTGGCGATTGGTTGATCAAACTCCCAAGTGCTTTTCTAAGTCCATGTGGCGCATAAAACAAGTTATTAACCTGTTTAATCCACTTGTACCGGTGATAACCTAAAAAGGCTTCATCTCCGGCATCGCCACTTAGGGCAACCGTAACATGCCGGCGGGTATTTTTGCTGAGCAACATAGTTGGTATGGCACTCGAATCGGCAAAGGGTTCATCATAATAACGGTTAAAGTTTTCTATTAACTGGATTCCATCATCATAATTGCATTCTATGGTATGGTGATCAGTACCTAAATGTTTGGCTACCTGGGCAGCATAAATACTTTCGTCGAAACCTTTTTCGTTAAATTTTATAGAGAACGTTTTAACATGGTTAATCTCTTTTGTGGCCAGGGCCGCAATAAGCGATGAGTCGATGCCTCCTGATAAAAATACGCCTAAAGGCACATCTGCATTCATCCTGATCTTTACCGAATCGGCAAGAATCTCTTCTAAGGTACTTTTAGCTTCTTCGTAGGTACCGCCAAACTTGTTTTTCCAACCATAATCAAGCGTCCAGTATTCGGTAATCTTAATTTTATGATTTTTTAGGTCATAATTGAAGTAATTGGCTGCAGGCAGTTGTTTTACATCGGCGAAAATAGACTGTGGTTCGGGCACATAACCCCATATTAAATATTGGCTAATGGCATCTTCGTTAACACTTAAATTTCTATCGATACTAATTTGCGAAGGCTGGCTTGCAAATTCGAACGAATTACCATCGTGTGCGTAATAAAATGGTTTTTTACCAAAACGGTCTCTGGCACCAAACAGTTCGTTCTTATGGGTATCGTATATCACAAAAGCAAACATCCCGTTAAACCGGGTAAGGCAACCAGTGCCATATTCCAAATATGCAGCACAAATTACCTCGGTATCCGAACTGGTGCTAAACTGGTAATTTTTACGCTCCAGCTCTTTCCTGATATCCTTATAATTGTATATTTCTCCATTAAAAACGATATGGAGGTGCATATACGAAAAAGGCTGGTTAGAACGGGGATCAAGATCAATAATGGCAAGGCGGTTATGCGCAAAAACAACTTGATCGTAACGTTGAACACCTGTATAATCTGGACCACGAAAACTGATCCTGGCCATTTTCTCGCGGATAGCTCCGTCTGAGTAAGGTATGGTTGTGCCGTATATTCCACACATAGCGATAATATTTTTAGATGATTAACTGATTAATTCTTCATATTGTGCACTGATTTTATCGAGTGCGCATTTTTGATATACATTTTCCCTGATTTTGACAGGATTCCACTGGTTTTGGGTACAGGCTTCAATAATTTTTGCTCTAAAACCTGTTAAATCATCCTGTTCTAAAACAAAACCATTAAAACCATCAACAATTAAGCCCGGTATACCACTAACTTTGAATGTTACCACTGGCAGACCTACTGTAAGTGCTTCCAGAACTACATTCGGGAAGCCTTCTGTGTAAGAGCTCAATACCATCAGATCGTGCTGAACCATCACTTCGTGGATATTTTTGATTTCCCCTATAATCTTAAGCCTGTGCTCAAGCCCGAGATCGACAATTTTTGATGCAATTTTATCCTTCAGTACCCCTGTACCCACAAAATCAAGGTGATAATTTTCGGGCAGGGTAGCCACAATATCAACCAGCCTTTCCAAACCTTTTTCGAGTGCAAAGCGTGCCACAACCAATAGCTTGTGGATTTTAGCTGGCGCCTCTACTGTTTTTAACTTATTGGTTTGCAGTACCGGATTTGCAATTACCCTGATAAGTTGCTGATTGACGTTATAAGTGTCGATCAGCGATTGCTTCATCTCATCAGACTGGCAAACAATCTGTTTATAACCACGATAACTCGCACTGGCGAAAAGCTCATAAAACCGCGATTTAAAACCTTCAAATAGCCTCTGTTCGTGAGGGATGTTGGATGCCCGGGCAATCAGCATCGGGATTTTTAAAAATCTTCCAACAAGCGATACCAGGATATTGATATGGTCGGTTGTGGAGAACACGGCATAAGGTGCTTCTTTTTTCAACACGCTGTACAGCGCAAAGAATGATTTTGAAGCTTTTTTAGTTTTCAGATCGATAAAACGGACACCTTCCAGATCCATCGAAAAACAGTTTACCGTCGAATCTAGAATCACAACCGTAACATCAAAACGGCTTTTATCAAAACCTTGTGCCAGGTTCCAGAACACCCTTTCAGATCCTCCAGAGGTTAATGAACTTAATACGAAAAATACCTTCTTTTTAAGTTTAACTTCTTCGCTAATAATATTTTGTGGAGCGTACATCTTATTTTAATTGATTACAATTTTGTTTATCGTTAACCAAATAATTTTAAAATCGGTAAGGATATCGTTCTGTTTGATATACCTCATATTCTGTTTTATTTTTGCAGGGATAATCCTTTCGATATAATACGTTTCGGGATCTTCGGCATGTTTAAGCAGCTCGTTTTCATTGCAGAACTCTACAGAAGCCCAATCGGTAATGCCAGGTTTAACTGATAAAACATAACGTTGTTCTTCACTATACATGTTTACATACTTCCTTACTTCAGGCCTCGGACCAACAAAACTCATCTGCCCTTTTAAAACATTTAATAACTGGGGCAGCTCATCTAACTTGTATTTCCTTAGCCAGTATCCTACACGTGTAATGCGGTTATCCCTGTTTCCGATGGTGAGTAAACTATTGCTGCTCTGTTTGATATACATCGTTCTAAACTTTACCAAATGGAAATCCTTCATGTTCCGTCCAACCCTGATCTGTTTAAAAATCACCGGCCCCTTAGAATCTAGTTTAATCAGGATGGCAATCAGGATTAAAAGCGGACTGAACAATGCCAGACAGATGATTGAGAATGTGATATCGAATATTCTTTTTTTATTTATTTTCATGATGCAACGGCCATTTGTTTATGTCCTGAAAAGCCACCTTCTTCAATTTCCAGATGGCTATTTAATTGTATATGTACGCAGCTGATCACCGAAGTAATGATAAACTCAACCTCTGTTTCGGTTAACTGCGGATAAATTGGGAGCGAAATTTCGCAGGCATAGTTTTGGTAAGCCATTGGGTAATCTTCGATTTTATATCCCAGGTTTTTAAAGAGTGTAAGCATGGGCATTGGAATAAAATGCACATTGCTTGCAATGCCCAGTGATGCCAGATCATCAATTACCTGATCCCGCTGCTGTTCGGTTAATCCTTTTATTCTTAATGGGAAAAGGTGGTAACACGATTCGCGCTGAGTACTCACTAAAGGTGGGGCAATAAACCAATCTTCGCTTTGGAAACCCTCGCAATATTTTTGGGCAATTTTCTTTCGCTGTGGTAAAAGATCATGATTGTATTTCCTGATCTGTGCCAACCCAATTGCAGCGCAGATATCGGGCATATTAATCTTTAATCCCTGAAACAGGATATCGTAGCGCCATCCCGCACCCCTCGATTTGGAAAGCGCATCTTTATTTTGCCCATTGAGTGTATACATTTTAAGGTAGCTATATTCGGCTTCATGATTAAATGCCTCAGGAAGCTTTAAGCAAATGGCGCCACCTTCGGCCGTTGTAATATTCTTGACTGCATGAAAGGAAAATATGGTTACGTCGCACATCTGTGCAGCTGGTTTATCGCCATATAAACTGCCTATAGAATGTGCCGCATCTGAAATTAGCAAGATCCTTTTAAGTAAAGATTGTTTTTCTGATTGACACTTAAATTTTTTCTTAACATCAACTTCGTTAATAACCTCGTTTAAAGAAGTATAATCGCAAGGCCATCCAGCAATATCAACAGCAATGATAGCTTTTGTTTTAGCTGTAATGGCTAATTTTACTTTTTCAGGATCGATATTAAAATCATCTAACACATCAACCATCACCGGTGTTGCACCGCAATGAAGAACAGCCAATGCAGTTGCACTGTAGGTATAAGCTGGTACAATAACTTCGTCGCCTGCTTTTACACCAAACCATTTCAGCATTAAAATAGCGCCTGATGTCCATGAATTTACACAGATTACTTCATCGGTTCCGGTAATTACCTTAACTTCCTGCTCGAGGGCTTTTACCTTTGGCCCTGTGGTAATCCATTTATCATTAAGTGTTTCTAATACCTGATCAACAACTGATTGATCGATAAAAGGTGGAGAGAATGGGATATTCATATTCGTTAATTAATGTTAGGTGTATTCAACCAGAATGGGATCTTCCATTTTAATTTTGGAGAGTTGTAATATGGCAAAGTAAAGAAATAGCGTAGGTCCGCTGGTGGCCAGCAGCCATTCGTTATGAAAAAACGAGTTGATGGATATCGCTATAAATGAACAGCATAAACAAACCAACAAGGCATTCTTCTTATCCTTGACATGCAGAAAAGCATAAAAAATAATCTTCCCGACCTTTCGGTACAATAAAACAAGCAGTATAATACCCAATAATGGCCCCAGATAAGTAATAAACATCAGGTATGCATTGTGCGATGTAATTACAATCGGGCCTTTTTTGTACACAAAATTGTGCTGTACAACATCATTCCATGTTTTCCCATAAAACAATAAACCAAAAGGATAATCGGTAATAATTTCTATGTTTTCGCCCATCAAATCGCCGCGTTCTTCCTTTCCCTTGGCGTTTTCGGCACTTTTATTCAAGATATTCTGCTGCTTTTTATCGCCCGAAAACTGCTCGAGTGAGCTTTGTGCAATGAAAAACACCCCTGCCAGTAAACCAAAAATTAAAACTGACCTGAACTTGTAATAACTGAAGAAAAATAAGCCTACCACTGCTCCAAAAGCCACCAAAACCGAACGCTGCATGCCAAAGAAAATGAGGCACACGGCCAAACAAAATAACAGCAGATTAAGTAGCCAGCTTCTTTTAAAGAGTACTGCATTTACAACCATAAATGGTGTTAATGCAGCCATTTGGTAACCGAAGGTAAAAATGGTGGTCGATATCCCAGCCGGAGCCTGAACTACATCTTCCTGCACCAGGAGCGAGCGTATTGGCGCCATATTGTACTGATGGTCGATAAACATGATGATTCCCGAGAGTAAGAGCACCCCAAAGAAGAACCAAACTGCAATATTCATCCGTTTCAAATCGGTACCGATAACATAGTTGAAAAGCAGAGCGAAACAGGCGGCAACAATTAACAGCGCAAAAAAACCGGTAACATCTGCCTGACCGATCAGGTAAAAGAATAATGCCGCAATAAAGAAAATCAATAACTCTTTACCGTAAAGAAAAGACCTTTCTTCTGTGCGGTAGAAATAGATTAACGGCGCAAGAAAAACCAAAGGTGCCGGAATCCTAAAAACGCCCGTCATGAAGATGTTGAATGTTGTTGCATAAACATAAGCGAACAACAAGAAGAGAAACATTATTTTTTTGGTCATGACATGATAAGTTGTTCCCAGTTAGCGGAAATTTTTTCAATAGAATTTGTTTCATTAATCATTCTTGCTTTTTCCGAAAGTTCATTCCTTAAAAACCTGTTATTTAAAATTTTATCTATAGCTAATGAAAGTGAATCTATATCTTTTTGATCAACCAAAAGCCCGTTTATTCCATCATTGATAATTTCGGAAGGGCCAAAATCACAATCAACCGCTACACAAGCACATCCCATTCCCATTGCTTCTACCAAACCGTTCGGATAGCCTTCATTTCTTGATGAGAGCACAAAAACCTCCGCCTGTGAATAATAGTCTTGCAGATTGGTTTTAAAACCGATCAGTTTAACTTTACCGGTTAAATTGAGCTGATGGATCTGCTTCTCAAGGCTTTCTCTTTCGGGCCCTTCACCCGAAATCAGGAGATCCACATCAGGCGATCCTAGTTTGCTATAAGCATTAATAAGCAGATCGAAACCTTTTTCATAGCTTAAGCGGCCTACCGAAAGGATAAATGGTTTATTGTTAACGGCTGTTAAATCTGGACTTACAAAGCGATGGATCGGATTGTGTATTGTTTTAAAATTATCCAGATTTTCAAATTGCTTAATTCTTTTAAACCCTTTAAACATCCCGAATGCTGGCAGCACAACTGCTTTTGATTTTCTGTAAATCTGAAATACAAACCACTGTACGAACCTGTTATAATGACGTAAAGTGCTTTCTAGAGCTGTTCTTTCTGAAACGAGATAAGGCAAACCTAAAATTACACAACATAAACCCGCCCAAATATTCGCAGATGTCATAAAACAGATGGTACAGCTCGGTTTCTCCTTTTTCAATAGGGCGAGTAACCTGTAAAAAGTTAAAAAGCCATATCTCACTCTGTTAAAAAGATTTTGATGGTCTTTTCTTTCCACCAGATTTACAATTTTAACCTCGCTATTAATATGATATTTAACTTTAGCTGTATTAAGACAAATAACTGTAACACTGAAGCTTTTACCACTAAAATGATTAGCCAGGTTACTAATTACCCTTTCAGCCCCTCCGCCTTCTAAACTGTTAATTACGAAGCAAATTTTAGTATCCATTTCAAATTAATTTACAATCGTTTTAATGGTCTGGAATGCGTTTCCAAATGTTTTATATTTCACTTCAAAAAGGAAGTATTTCTTAAAGTAGAAATGCAGAAGCTTCATTTTCTGTAAACCTGTATAAGTGAAAATCTTAATGATGATATAGAAATCACTCAACTGCATTTTCTTTAATGGTATATAAGACACGGGGCTCCAGATACCACCGGGGTGACGTCTGTAACAGCTCATCACTTCGGGTAAAACGTGAATTTTTTTACCGGTTACCCAGGTAGAATAGAGTTTAAGTAATTTATCACAAGCATTACATTTCAAGAACCAGTCGTTTTTATACAGATTCCGGATGGCTTCTATGTTACGGTAAACAATGGTGGCGGTACATGTTTCTACCTGTTTGTTCACAATCAGATCGCTAAAGCTATACTCTAACGGAACTGGGTTAAAATCCATGTAAAACAGCTCCGTATCGTCAAAATTAATCTCGCGGGTATAATGGCAGCACATGATATAATCTGGATTGTTTTCTAAAAAATCTACCTGCTTTTGCAGCTTAAAGGGATCTAACCAATAATCGTCGCCATCGCAGGTGGCTACATATTTACCTTTGGTTTCTAATGCCACGCGGATTACATTTTGCGTTGCACCGATATTTTTTGGTGCTTTTAGCCGTTTAATTTTACCGGGATGTTTGGCAACATATTCGTCAATAATTTCTGCCGTTCCATCGGTAGAGCAGTCATCGCCAATGATGATTTCGGTATTGAAATTGCATTTCTGCATTAAAAAACCATCAAGGGCTTTGGCAATAAATTTACTGTGGTTATAGGTTATACAGAAAATGCTAACCATCACTTCGGTACTATCTTGTTTCATAATAGAGGCTACATTTAGTTACCGTTAACAACCATACCTGCGCTACCGTTAAGCATGGTGTTGTAATCGGCAAGTTTAACCACTTGTTTTTTGCGGTAATTCTGAGTTCTTAAAATAATCCTTACCACGAGATCTTGATCCGAGCTTGTTAAAGTATGGTATAATGGCAAACACATAATCCTTTTTGAAATGGAATCGCAGATGGGCATATTTATTTTGTCGATATAAGGCAGGGCCGATAAAGATGGGTAGAAATAACGCCTGCAATACACCTGCACCAGCTCTAGTTGCTTCATACAATCGAGCATAATCTCTTCTGACCTAAATATTACCGGAAAATAGGCATGGTTAAAATCGGTATCTGCTTGAATAACCTGAAATTGCGCGTCGATTTTATTCAAACGCATGCCATAATGTTGCGATAGCTCTTTTCTTTTACCGAGTATCTGATCGATATACTGCAAGTTGCACAAACCCATTGCGGCATGAAACTCTGAGTTTTTAGCGTTGGTACCGAGCTCTGAAAAAGTATCAACCCCACTGTAACCGAAATTGCGCATCAGCGCCATACGCTTTAAAATATCTGGATTTTGGGTAAAAACTGCTCCGCCTTCGATGGTATGGAATAATTTGGTGGCATGAAAACTCGTTGTGCTTACATCTCCATAGGCAAAAATAGATTTGCCTTTATACTTTGTACCAAAACAGTGTGCGGCATCGTAAATCACTTTTAATCCGTGCTTTTTGGCAATGCGGTCTATCGCTTCAATATCGCAAGGGTTACCAAAAACATGCGTAGCCAATATGGCTGTTGTTTCTGATGTAATTGCAGCCTCAATTTTATCCGGATCTATGTTTAATGTATCTTCATCTATATCTACAAAAACTGGTTTACAGCCTTGCCAAACAATGCTGCTGGTGGTAGCTACAAAAGAAAACGGAGTGGTAATCACTTCACCTTTTACATCTAAGGCCTGTATAGCCAACTGCAAGGCTATTGTTCCATTGGTAACATATAGTAAATGTGGTAGCGCTAAATATTGCTGCAACTTTAACTCCAGTTCATTTACTAACGGACCATTATTAGTGAGCCACTGTCTGGCCCAAATGCTACTTACATAGCTTTTAAAATCTGCCTGTTTAGGCAAAAAGGGTTTGGTTACAGGTATCATTGTTTGAGGATTAATTGTTTAAAATCAACTAGTGGAGCCAGTTTTATGCTGCTACTTATGCCGAGGTAAAAACCTCCATAGATTATGCTTAAAGCAATAATTCGGAAAATGTTACTGATTGTATAGTACTTTAAGTACCAACTGTCGAGACAATAGCAACCTAACCCCAACAGAATGGAGAGCGTTAAAGTAGGTGTAATATCTAAAAGCTGTTCTTTAAGCGGGTAGTTAATCAGCTTACCACTGTAAGTAGAATTGATATAATAAGCAAATACAGTAAAAAAGAGCTGATAATACAAAAGCCCCATTATTCCGAAGGGGATAACGCATATTATCCCGATAACACTGAGCACTTTCTTTATTATTTCGAGTTTTAAAAACTGTCCGCTATGACCTTTTACTTTTAAGATGTTTAAGTTATATGCGTGTAAAGGATATAGAATGCCGGCAATACATAAAATCTGAAAATAAGGTACTGATGGCAGCCACTTATCGGTTAAAAGCATCGAAATTAACGGATGGGCTATCAGTGCTAAAAACACCAGGATCGGCGCATTCCAGAACAAAACCTGCTGCATTAACCTTTTGTATACCATTTTAAGTTTTACATCATCATTACTGATGTTAGAAAACATGGGATAAGTAACTTTATTGATCGCAGTAGAAATAATTCCGATGGGCAACTGGCTCAAACTATCGGCCCTGGCGTAAAACCCCAATTGGGCCGCAGCATAAAACCGGCCAATAATAACGGTATATAAATTCTGATAAATGGTATCAAGTAAACCGGAAAGCGTCATCTTGTAGCCAAAATGAAAGTGCTTTCTGAAGCTTCTCCTATTAAAAATTAACCGCGGCCGCCAATCTGAGTAAAACCAGTGTAATGCAGTAGAAATACCTGCACTTAACAGGCTCATCCAAACCAGGCTCCAGGTTCCATAACCATTTTTAGCAAGATAAACCCCCAAACATCCGCCCAGTATTACTGCTGGTATCTGGATAACCGTTTGCAGCTTAAATTTCATTTCCTTGGTTAACAAAGTACTCTGAATACTGAAAAAGGCATTTATCAAAAAGGTTAGCCCATAAACCCTAACAATATCGGTAAGTGCAGGCTGCCTGTAAAAAGCAGCAATTAATGGTGCCGCAAAGAACAAAACACCATACACGATGATGCTTCCCAATAGGTTAAAAAAAAATATGGTCGAGAAGTCTTTCTGTCCTGCGGTTCTTGTCCTGATCAACGAAGCAGTTAAACCACTGTCCATTAACGAATTGCCCACAGCAATAAAAACAGAAAGCATTGCAATTAAGCCAAATTCGGCTGGACTTAAAAGGCGGGCCAAAATAATGGTAACGAACAGGTTTATGAATTTAACACTAAACTGCTGTCCAATCGACCATATAATGCCCGATCGTGCTTTATATGTTAAACTCATGGCATTACAATCGAACCGTTTCCATTGTTGATGGCAATACCGATTTAATATCGTATACCACACATTCTGGTTTACGCAGTTCGGTTATATCTAAATCGTTAAAAGCCTGGTGTGCAACGGCCAAAACAATCCCATCATATTTTCTGGTTTTAGATGATCCATTTTCGCAGATCACACCATAACTGTGACTGGCCTGATCGGCATTTGCCCAGGGATCGTGGATAGTTATCTTTACCCTATACTCTTCTAAGCGCTTTACTATATCAATTACTTTGGTATTGCGTACATCAGGACAATTTTCTTTAAAAGTAAATCCAAGTATCAGCACCTCAGCCCCAACAATGTGTATATTTCTGGCAATCATTTTTTTAATCATCTGATCGGCTACATATTTGCCCATACCATCGTTTACCCGCCTGCCCGCTAAAATAATTTCGGGATGATAACCCGCTTCCTGAGCTTTTTGAGCAAGATAATAAGGATCTACACCGATGCAATGGCCACCAACTAAACCTGGTTTAAAGTTTAAAAAGTTCCATTTTGTACCTGCAGCAGACAAAACTTCAGAAGTATCGATACCCAACTGATTAAAAATCATCGCCAGCTCATTTACAAAGGCAATATTGATATCGCGCTGTGCATTTTCGATTACTTTAGCGGCTTCTGCAACTTTTATAGAAGATGCCTTGTAGGTTCCTGCCGTAATTACCGAGCGGTAAAGCGCATCTATTTTCTCTGCGGCCTCTGGTGTTGAACCCGAAGTAATTTTTAAAATATTGGCCACCGTATGTTGTTTATCGCCCGGGTTAATACGCTCTGGAGAGTAACCAGCGAAGAAATCTTTATTGAAAACCAAACCCGATCCTTTTTCTAAAATCGGCACGCAATCATCTTCAGTTACCCCAGGGTAAACCGTTGATTCGTATACCACTATATCACCTTTTTTCAAAACTTTAGCTACAACTGCACTGGCTTTAAGCAAAGGGGTTAAATCTGGCCTGTTATTTTTATCAACCGGAGTCGGCACGGTAACAATATAAACAGAAGAACTGCGCAGTTTTTCAATCTCATCGGTACAGTACAGACCTTTTAAAGTGGTACATTCGAAAGTGAGCACATCATTCAGTTCTGCTTCGGTAACTTCTAAGGTGTTGTCGTAACCAGCCTTTAACTCAGCTATCCTGGTCTGGTTAATATCAAAACCAAAAACTTTATATTGCTTTGCAAATTCTACTGCTAACGGTAAGCCTACATAGCCAAGGCCAATTACCGTCATCTTCAAATTTTCTTCAGTGTTATACATAATGTTGTTGTGTATTTACAGTTAATGTTAGGTTACTTATTGGCACTCTGGTTACTACTGCACAATCTAAATGATCAAAAGACATCAGTACGTGTTTACCCTGAATCTGGATCACCTCTCCCTCCTGGTTATGAAAAAGACCATTACTAATACGCACCCGGTCTCCTTTCGAAACGCCCGTTAAACTCACTACATCTACATCGCTGTAAGAATCCATAATGTGTTTCAGTTTATCTACTTCGCTATCCCTTACTACAGCTGGCTTACCCATATAGTTAATAAAGTTGAGTACACCCAGCGTATATCTGATTTTGTATCCGTCCCTTTCATCAATTTTCACAAATACATAACCTGTAAAAAGTGGCAGACTAACTATTTTCTTCCGGTCGGCCCATTGATTTTCTACATTACGAACTGGACAAAAAGATTCGAAACCTTGCTCTTGCAACAATCGATCAACTTTTTTTTCCCAACGGGGACGGGTATAAATCACAAACCATTTTTTTGCAAATGAGGGCTTGTAGTTAATTGTAGATTCCATTTTTGTTTTATAAAGGATTATTGATTTAATTTTTAGCCGATTTGATAAAGCTTCGCTATATCACTTACATGTAGTAGGTAATAAGCTTTTATGTTTTTGAAGCTGAAATAACTTAATCAGCCTCCCGGATATAGCTTCGCTATATCACTTACATGATAATTTTCTTTTCTAATCTTTAATTTTTGCCTTTTGGGCAAATTGGCAATCTAATGTGATTTGTTTACAGGTTCATTAAGGCCTTAAACCGATGCTCAGTTTCAGCACCGTAACCTTTAATTGCTTGTAAACAGAATTAAACCGTTTGGGGACGTTTATTTGGTAATGGGTATTGGTATTCTCTTTTAAAACAAGGTAGTTTTAGTTTGCCATGGCATAACCGTAACCACCGTAACTGTATTTCTGGCTTTTCTCGCGTTTGGCATCGTTAAAAACAACCATCGGATTTTTAAGCTTATTGTTATCGCAAATATCTTTCAGTATGGCCAATTGATATTTATTGGTATAATTGTAACGCACCAGATAAATGCTCACATCGGCATATTCGGCCAGGCTAAAGGCGTCAGCCACCTGTCCAACGGGCGAGGTATCGATAATGATGTAATCAAATCTTTCTTTCAGCTCATCAAACAATAAATCCATTTTTGGGCTCATCATTATTTCTGCAGGATTTTCTGGTGATTTACCACATCCGATTACAGATATATTATCGGATACACTTGTTGGTTTAATAATATCTTCGAGAAAAACCGATTCGCTGATCAGGTAATCTGTTAAACCCACCGTTTGTTTTAATCCAACTTTGTTTAATAAATCGGGTTTTCTTAAATCAAATTCGAGCACAACTACCTTCTTATCCAGCATGGCCAAGGTAGTAGCAAGGTTAACACTAAAAAATGTTTTGCCCTCTCCTTTCATGCTTGAGGTAACCAACATTACCTTATTTTCGATATTGTTAGACATTAGGCCTAAATTCATCCTAATGTACCTGAACAGTTCGGATATGGTAGAACGGTTATCTTTCTGGAAAACAATGGTGCTTTTATCCAGATTATGGGAAAGCTCACCAAGCATTTTGGCTCCTGTTAACTCAATGGTGCTCGCATCCTGAACTTTATTGTTAAAAAATCCCTTAACATATATCGCTCCGGCAGGGATAAAGAAACCGAAAATAAAGCCGCATAAATATAGGAGTGGCTGTTTCGGGCTATCTGGAATGGTATTATATGCCGGTTTATCTACTACCTGTGAGGTTGGCACTGTGGCCGAAAGCGATAAAGCAGTTTCCTCTCTTTTTTGCAGCAGGTATTTATAAAGGCCCGATTTTACACTTTGTTCGCGGCTTCTTTCCAAAAGTCCGCGTTCGATGGTCGGAACAGACTTGATTTTGCTGTCGAACTGGGAATAATTGGCCCTAAGATTACTCCTTTCTATTACAAAACCTTGCTTAATGGTGGTTAAATTCTCTAAAATATTGTTCTTTAATGTTGCCAACTGCTCATTTAAGTTTAAAACCAATGGGTTTTCTGCATTTGCAGTACGTAACATCCTGTTTCTTTCCAATTGAAGATCATTAAACCTCGAAATCAACGAATTAAGAATAGGATCTTTTAATCCCATAGCACTTGGGGCCAGGTTATACTGGTTTTGTTTACCTTTAAAATAACCTTCTATTGATTGTAATATCCTGAGCTGCACCGATGAATTTTCTAAAAGCTGGTTGTACTCGCCCGAGCGTGCCGCATTCATCTGCGCATCCATATTGATATCGGTAACACGGTTTTGCTGTTTGTAGCTCTCTACATCCTCTTCAGTGCCCGACAGATCGGCAACCAGGTATTTCAGCCTGTTATCAATAAACTTAATCGTATTGCGCGCAATGGTATTTTTATTGTTAACATTATTTATGTTGTAGGTTTCGATCAGGTCGTTTAAAATATCGATTCCTCTTTGCGGTACAGCATCGTTAAGGCTAATTGTTATCGTATTGGCATCTTTAACAACCGGTACAATTTTTAATGAAACCAGACTATAAGCCTCAGTCATTTTGTACAGGTTCTTAAACTGCAGCCTTATCTTCCCAAATTCCTTTTGAAAGGCAGGTCCCTTTTCTATTTTGATGGCGTAGTTTTTATTATTGATGGTATCGCCATATTTTACAATGTTGGTATTTAGGCTATCCTGAATCAGGTAAGAAATTTCATCTAAATAAGAAACATTTATCTTTCTGGCATAAGCACCGTTTTTTAAGCTGATGGCGGTAACCACAAGCGGAGCTGTTTTACCATATAATTCTTTCTCTCTAAAACCTTGTTTTTTAAAGTAAGAGGTTTCCAGGTTGAGTTTTTTCAGCACTTTAAAAATCAAGTCTCTTGATCTTAAAATTTCGATCTCATTATCAACCGTTTTCACCGTTTGAAACATATTAAGATCGCTAAAAGCGGTACTGTTAGACATTGCTGCACCGTTTTTATCATCAGAGATCAAGAGCGTGCTGCTTACTTTGTATTTTGGCGGCGTAATGTACAGGAAAGCATATACAGCTCCTATAGAAACAATGATGCTGATTACGAAATAGTGCCAGTTACGGGCAAATCTTGTCATAGTTTCTGCAAAATCTTTTGCGCCACCATTTGTACTTTGTTTTAACATGATATAATTTTTAAGAGACGTTAGCGGCGGAGAACAGCTGTAATTAATACTGCAACAGCAGATATAGAGGCAATTACCACAGGCAAAATGCGCGTATTCGGGCTATATTCTATCGCTTTCGATTTATCTGGCTCTACATACACCACATCATTCTGTTTAAGGTAAAAGAAAGGCGAGTTCATTACATCCTGATTATTGAGGTTAAGCCTTTTCATAATGCGCTGCCCGTTCTGCTGCCTGATCACCAATACATCTTCGCGCTTGCCGTAAACAGTCATGTCGCCAGCCATCCCCAATGCTTCTAACAGATTGATATTATCACCCTGAACCGTAAAGCTTGATGGCTTGTTTACCTCTCCAATTACGGTAACCTTAAAATTAACCAGCTGAACATCTACTACCGGCTTTTTTACATACTTATCCAATTCCCTTGAAATGGTAGCCTGTGCCTGTTCGATGGTTAAACCTTCTAACCGGATACTGCCTACAACCGGCAGGTTAATGGAACCTTCTTTACTTACGCGGTATCCTTCTATCTTATAGTTGTTTTCTGAACTTGGGTTTTTGGTGTTTACGGCAAATAATACGTTCGACTCTTGATTTAAGCTATTAACGCTGATACTTAAAAGGTCGTTCTGCTGTATTTTCACCTCCTGGCTAGGCAGCTTTTCTTCACCTGTCTGTTTGGCCAGGTTGCTGAAATATACCAGATCTCTTCTTGGAGCGCACCCTGTAATAATGCATGTATATATGGCGACAAATAATATTACTTTCTTCATGGCTTAAGTAATGTTTTAGTTTATGTTTGATTTATTGAGAACTAAGCTATGCAATTAAGATTCAATGTTTTATAGGCCTACCTAGGTTGTAATTAAATTGTATAAATTTTAAGCAGCTTGCACAGTATTTTAAATATTGCACTAACAAATTATACACGATCTGTGAATTTCATGAAGCAGAAGATGTAAAATATTAGTGGGTATTTTTCGCCAGAAAAACCACGGTTTTAGCTAAAAAATAAATTGTAAAAGTTAAAAAAAGCCGAAAATTGATTTAACATTTAAAAAAGCTGTTTAATACTACAATTTTTTGGGGCTGATGATTGCTTTTTTTGGAAAGCTGCAGCAAATTTGCTTAACCGGTGCAGTAACCTGCTTCATTTTTTACCCGTTAGTGGTTTTATTTCGCCAATCGCCAGCGCAAAATCCGGGTATTTCCAAATTCTGTGCAAGCCATTTTACAGAAGTTTTTGATCATGTTAAATAATCTGAATATAACCGGCATCCTGTTTATTTAGTTGATGAAACAGGATCATATGAATTTTAACCAGATAAAACGTTTAACAGGCCAGTTGCAATGAAACATCAGGCTAAACATTTCACAAGTGTGCAACTGTAAACCTGAATTTCCAAAATGCGTGCAGTATGCCTTCAGTAGGTTTTAAAAGGCTATTTAATGTATAAATTAGTCAAAACCTAAAATCAAATTATGAAAGTTATTATTTATGGAACTGGAAAAATGGCTGAATTTATATGCTATTCATTTATTAACGATAGTAATTATAATGTTGTAGCATTTTGCGTGGATGATGCTTACGTGCCACCAGCAGGAAGTACATTATTGGGATTACCGATTTTGAGCCTTAGTCAGATCATAAAAGATTTCCCTCCAGAAGACCATAAAATGCATATCGCGATCGGCAGAAACAGCGCCCGGGAAAGTGTGTATAATAAGGTTGCAGAAGTTGGCTACACTTTTGCCAACTACATTTCATCGAAAGCAAATGTATGGCCCGATCTGGTAACCGGCAACAATATTTTTATTGATCAGTGCTGCGATATACAGCCATTTGTAACCATTGGCAACAACTGCATGCTCATTGGGGCACGCATTGGCCATCATTCTACCCTGGCCAACAATGTTCTGTTATCGGGCAATATTCTGGCCGGTAATGTAACTATTAGAAATAATTCTTTTTTGGGAATTAACTCTGCCGTTAAGGAAGACATTACCATCGGGAGCCACAACATTATCGGCGCAGGTGTTTTCATCAACAAGAATACCGAAGATTATGCCATAGTATCTAATGCGGCCGTTCCTCAGCGTGTTGGCGATTCTAAACGTTTTGTGATGTTTAACAAGGCACAGGATATTAAACAAACATAAGCTGGCCCTATTTCCTACCAATAAAAAAGGGAAGCATAAATGCTTCCCTTTTTTATTGGGTCCAACTTTTAAATTAAACCTTTGTCTTATTTTCAGTACTGCGCTTCAATTGAGCATTAATGCGTTCCAAAACGTCATAAATATCAAAAGGTTTACTGATATAATCATCTGCAAATGCATCAATGGCCTTTTGCTCACTATTGTTCTGTGCAGACATTACGATAATCGGGATGTGCTTGGTAAAAATATCGGTTTTTAAATCTTCACAGATTTCTGCGCCGTTACCGTCTGGTAACATTACATCAAGTAGGAAAAGATCAGGCATTGCATCCTGGATATTCTTCTTTAATTCTGCAAACGATGATGAAAGCTGCAGTTCAAAACCTTCTTCCTTTAACAGTATTTCAATAACGTTTCTGATCTCCTGATCATCTTCTAAAATGTGTATTCGCTTTTTTTCCATGTTCAAATTATAATGTTTGGGATGTACCGCCAGCGTGGAATTCACTACACGATAGTAACAGTAACACCTAAACTCTCTAAATGTTTAACAATTTGTTCAGAAATTCCTTTATCGGTGATAATATGGTCAATTTCTTCTAACCCGCAGATTTTCCCGAAGCCTCTTTTACCAAATTTGGTAGAATCCGCAAGCACAATTGTTCTTTGTGAGGCACCGATCATTTTACGGTTTAAATGTGCCTCCATTGCATTGGTTGTGGTTAAACCGAAATCAAGGTCAATTCCGTCCACCCCTAAAAACAGTTTGTTAAAATAAAAATCCTGCAAAACCTGTTCGGCATAAGCACCCATTACCGATGATGAACTTTTTCTGAGCAAACCGCCCAATTGTATCACCTCTATACTGGGCTCGCGCATTAATTCCAAAGCCACATTTAGTGCAGAAGTTACCACCGTTAAGTTTGTTGCGGGCGCAATATTCTTTGCAAAATAAAGCACTGTAGTGCCCGATGCAATTACAATAGAGTCGTTATCGTTTAATAATCCGGCGGCTGCAATGCCTATTTTGTTCTTTTCGGTTGATTGAATTTTCTCCTTCTCATTAACCGGACGGTCTACCGTATAAGGATTGTTTACCGTAGCGCCGCCATGTGTTCTAAACAGCAGGCTTTTATCTTCCAGTAGTTTTAAGTCCTTTCTTATTGTAACAGACGATACTTTCAATTCCTTACATAAATCGACCACATTTATGTACTGATCACGTTGCAGGCGACTTAAAATAAACTGGTGCCTCTCAGCCAAATTCATCATAGTATATATAATTAGCGTGCTGCAAATTAGCAATAAAAACATTCTTTAAAATATTTTAAACAAATAATTAATAAATTTTTAACATACATATTATATTATTTCGATTATGATTTCTTATAATTGCGTATTGTTTCGTTTTATTATCTTTACTATCACAAATGAAAAGATTACACCAACCACATATCGCAGAAAACATCAATTGGGACATCATTATTATTGGTGGCGGCGCTACAGGCCTGGGCACAGCACTCGATGCGGCAAGCAGAGGCTTTAAAACGTTATTGGTTGAGCAATCTGATTATGCAAAAGGAACATCAAGCCGCAGTACCAAGCTGGTGCATGGCGGCGTACGTTACCTTGCGCAGGGAGATATCGGCCTGGTGAGGCACGCACTTAAAGAACGTGGCTTACTGCAGCAAAATGCCAGTCATTTGGTAAACAAAGAAGAATTCCTGATCCCCTGCTACGATTGGTTCTCGGTGATTAAATATTTAAGCGGACTTACCCTATACGATTGGCTGGCCGGGAAATACAGTTTTGGCAAATCTAAATATTTCTCCAAAAAGGAAACCCTGGCCATGATGCCCGGAATCAAAGAGAAGGGTTTAAAAGGAAGCATCAGATATTACGATGGAAAGTTTGACGATGCCCGCTTGGCGATAAATATCGCACAAACTGCTATAGAGAATGGGGCTTCATTGTTAAGCTATACAAAAGTTACCGGTTTAATCAAAAGCGGCGAAACCGTAACAGGGATTGAAACTGAAGATACCATAACCGGGTTAACCGCCAAATATACCGGTAAGGTGATAATCAATGCCACAGGAGTTTTTGTCGACGATATTTTGCAGATGAACAACCCCAATTCAAAAAAGCTGGTGCGCCCCAGCCAGGGTGTACACGTAGTGTTTGATAAAAGCTTCCTAAATAGCGAATCGGCATTAATGATCCCAAAAACCTCCGATGGGCGTGTTCTATTTGCGGTGCCATGGCACGAACATTTACTAGTTGGCACAACCGACACCCCTTTGGATGAACATAGCCTCGAACCCAGGGCATTAAAAGAAGAAGTGGATTTTATAATGGGCACGGCAGCTTCATATTTCAACCAAAAGCCTGTAGAAAAAGATATTTTAAGTGTTTTCTCCGGTCTGCGCCCCCTGGCCGCCCCGAGCAACGGAGATGGAAACAGTACAAAAGAAATCAGCAGAGACCATAAACTGATGGTTTCGGCAAGAGGTTTAATTACCATAACAGGAGGCAAATGGACCACTTATCGCCGTATGGCAGAAGAAACCGTTAATTTAGCCATTACGCAGGCTGGCCTGGAAGCGAAAGCATGCGTAACCCCAAATTTAAGCATCCACGGTAGCTCAGCAACTAAAACTGGCCATCATCTGGATATTTACGGATCAGACCGCCCTAAAATTGAAGCATTAATCGCACAGAATCCAGATCTTGGGAATAAATTAAATCCCGCTTTTCCTTATACCGAAGCCGAAGTGCTTTGGTGCGCACGCCATGAAATGGCCGAAACGGTAGAAGATATACTGAGCAGAAGATTGCGGGTGCTGTTTATTGATGCCCGCGCGGCAAAAGATATGGCCCCCAGGGTAGCCTCACTCCTTGCCCGGGAATTATCGGCAGATGAAATCTGGGAAGCCGATCAAATCGAAACTTTTAATACATTAGCCGATGGGTATATTTACCAATCGGCCGATCAAACAACTGCGGCCGCTTTAGCCCACTAACCAAATTTTTAATTATGAGCAAATACATCTTGTCTATCGATCAGGGAACCACAAGTTCGAGAGCAATTATTTTTAACCACAATGGCGAGATTGTTGCCATTGCACAACGGGAATTTACCCAGGTATACCCCAAAGCGGGCTGGGTAGAGCACGATCCGATGGAAATCTGGTCGACACAACTGGCGGTTGTTACCGAAGTAATTGTTAAAGCCGAACTTACCGTGAGCGATATTGATTCTATCGGCATAACCAACCAGCGCGAAACCACGGTAGTTTGGGACAGGGAAACGGGTTTGCCCATTCACAATGCGATTGTTTGGCAAGATAGGCGTACTTCTTCTTATTGCGACGAAATAAAAGCAAAGGGCTTAGCGCCTAAAATACAGGAAAAAACCGGACTGATCATTGATTCATATTTCTCTGCAACCAAGGCCAGATGGATTTTAGAAAACGTAGCAGGCGCCAGAGAAAAAGCCGAAGCCGGAAAACTGGCCTTCGGAACGATTGACAGCTGGCTGATCTGGAAATTAACCGCCGGCGAAAAACACGTTACTGATGTGAGCAATGCTTCGCGCACCATGCTTTTCAATATCCATACTTTAAGCTGGGATGAAGAATTGCTCGAACTGTTTGCTATCCCTAAATCGATGCTGCCCGAGGTAAAATCATCGAGTGAGGTTTACGGTGAAACCGCAGGCAGGATACTGGCCGCAAAAATCCCGATTGCGGGTATTGCCGGCGATCAGCAATCGGCACTGTTCGGGCAGATGTGTACCGAGATCGGCATGGTAAAAAACACTTACGGCACAGGCTGTTTCATGCTGATGAACATCGGATCTAAACCTAAAATATCGGCCAACAACCTTTTAACCACTATTGCCTGGCAGATTAACGGTGAGGTAAATTATGCCCTTGAAGGCAGTATTTTTATCGGCGGCGCGGTGGTACAATGGCTCAGGGATGAAATGGGACTGATTTCCAAATCGGCTGATGTAGAAACTTTGGCCAAAAAAGTAAAGGATACCGATGGTGTTTATGTAGTGCCGGCATTTGCTGGCCTCGGCGCTCCCCATTGGGATCAGCATGCACGGGGAACCATTACCGGGTTAACCAGGGGAACAAACAAATCACACATCGCCAGGGCAGCACTGGAAAGTATTGCCTACCAAACCATGGATGTTTTAAAAGCCATGGAGGCCGATGCAGGTGTAAACATAGCCGAACTCCGCGTAGATGGCGGAGCAACAGCCAACAACCTGCTGATGCAGTTTCAGGCCGACCTGTTAAACTGTAAGGTAATCAGGCCAGAGGTAACAGAAGTTACCGCCATTGGTGCCGCTTACCTGGCCGGTTTGGCCACAGGTTTCTGGAAAAGTATCGACCAGATCCGCTCACAATGGAAAATCAACAAAACCTTTATTGCAGAAGACGGGACCGATAATACAGAAAGAATAAAAGGCTGGAACAGGGCTGTAAAAGCTGCAAGGGTAAACGCGGAAGATTAATCAGGAAAATTTAACCAGACAAGAATTTTATCATTATGAATGTATATCTCGCAGAATTTATCGGAACAGCACTGATGATTCTTTTAGGAAATGGCGTTGTGGCCAATGTAGTGCTGAAGGGTACCAAGGGCAATAACAGTGGATGGATTGTAATTACAACCGCCTGGGCACTTGCCGTATTTGTTGGTGTGGTTGTGGCCGGCCCCTACAGTGGTGCACACCTCAACCCGATTGTAACCTTAGGATTGGCCATTGGCAAAGGTTTTAGCTGGGCACTGGTTCCGTTTTACATTATGGCACAAATGGCCGGCGCCATAACAGGATCTTTTTTAGTTTGGGCGATATATAAAGATCATTTTGATGCCACAGAAGATCCGGGATTAAAAGCCGCTCCTTTTGCAACCGCTCCGGCCATCAGAAATAAAGCATCCAATTTAATTTCAGAAATTATAGGCACCTTCGTTTTAATATTTGTAATCTTTTATTTTACCGATGCCAGCATGGGCACAAAAGAAACCGTTACACCAATTGGCCTCGGCTCGATGGGTGCTATACCAGTGGCCTTTTTAGTATGGGTAATCGGTTTGGCCTTAGGCGGAACAACAGGTTATGCAATTAACCCTGCCAGGGATTTAGGTCCGCGGATTGTTCACTTCCTGATTCCCATGAAAGGTAAAGGAAACAGCGATTGGGGTTATGCCTGGGTACCCATTGTTGGCCCAATAATAGGCTCGGTACTGGCTGCTGTTGTGTTCTTATTGATCAGTAAATAGTAGCAGACACTCCAAACACTCAGTTAATAAGAGTTTTGCTCGCTAAATTAAACTGAATACCACATTGATCAGCCCCAGCGCTCCCTTATTTAGTCCAAAAAGCTCAATCAGGTGAGTACTGGGGCCAATTGTTTAAGCAAAAAGCTCAATCGTTTAAACTCAGAGGCCAAACGATTAAGCTCAGAGGCTAAACGTTTAAGCAAAAAGCTCAATCGTTTAAGCTCAGCGGCCAAACGTTTAAGCAAAAAGCTCAATCGTTCAAGCTTAGAGGCCAATCGTTTAAGCAAAAAGCTTAATCATTTGAGCTCCGTTTATAAACCCTGCAGTTTTTTGAGAGTTACAAGGCCTGAAATAGAAAAGCAGCGTATTTTCAATATTGTTTAATAGTATAGGTTATCATTACGAATTAATTATCTTTGAAATAAGATCATTCTTTTAACCGATAAATTAACCTAGCCATCTAAAATTGCAAAAATATTTCCTGGTTGTTGATACCGAAACATCTGGTCTGCCTAAAAACTGGTCTGCCCCCTATTCCAATGAAAAGAACTGGCCATATATTGTTCAGATTTCCTGGATTATTTACGATGGGTCCCATCAGGAGATCAAAAGGGAAAACCATTATATCAGGAACACAGATTTTACAATCGACAAAGCTGCTTTAAAAATTCATAACATTACACCCGAATTCCTTCAGGCGCATGGCGAGAACAAAAAGGAAGTGATGCTGCAGTTTGCTGAAGACATTGAAAAATATGTACCCCTAATTATCGGGCATTTCATCGAACTCGATTATCACATGGTAAATGCAGAACTCTACCGCATCGGCAGAGAAAATATTTTTAAAAACCTTGCTTTTTTCTGTACCATGAAAGCAAGCGCACCTTACATCACCAATACCGTTATCAGCCATTTAAAACTGGATAAGTTTTATACCGTTTTATTTAATGAAGTGCCAGAAAATACGCACAATGCTTTATCAGACGCCTTAAATACGGCAAAGATTTTCTTCCATCTGTTAGAAACAGGTAAAATAAGTTTAACTTCAGCATACAACCAGGCGCATACTTTTAACCTGGAAAAGCAAAAAACAGAAGGGTTTTCGTTTAAAAGAATTTTACAGGGATTTTTTAATGGAAGATAAATTAGCAGATCAGATATACACTGCCCGCATTGGCGACATTACTTTCAAAAAAATAGTGAGCTGTGCCCCCGGTACGCCTATTTTTGAAGCGGCCGTTAAAATGGCCGATCACAAAACCAGTTGCCTGTTTATTAAAAATGATGAGGATCAATACCTGGGTTTTGTAACCGATATTACCTTGAGGGATAATGTTATTGCCAAACAACTGGATACCAATTTACCAATTGATGTGGTAATGGACACCCAGATTGTAACCATCTCACCTGATGCCTATGTATACGAGGCGATACTGATGATGTTCAGTAAAAAATCGCGTTACCTGTTGGTAAACGACCATGGAAATTATGTTGGTTTCCTTAGCCGGAACAGGCTTTTGAGCGAACAGGCAGAATCTCCCCTGGTTTTTATCCAATCGGTTAAATCGGCAGTAAATACAAGCGATCTAAAATCAAAATGGCATAAAGTTCCGGCTATTGTAGCGCAGTTATTGGCCAGGGGTGTACATTCCAAAATCGTAAATGAAGTGGTTACCACCATCGCCGATACCATTTCTTTTAAAATTATTGAAGAAGTAATTGCCAAACTCGGTCAACCGCCTGCAAAGTTCGTGTTTATGGTGCTCGGTAGCGAAGGCAGAAAAGAGCTGAGCCTTAAAACCGATCAGGACAATGCCATTATCTACGAAGATACCTCCGAAGAAAACAGGGCGGCCGTGCGTTCTTATTTCCTGGATCTGGCCACGCAGGTTTCCGATAAGTTAAATTATGTGGGCTTTGTATATTGCGATGGCGACTATATGGCTACAAACCCCAACTGGACGCATTCGCTCTCACACTGGAAATACAATTATAAAAACTGGATTGAAGAAGCGCTGCCAGAAGCTGCCGTAAAGTTTGCTGCATTTTTCGACTGCAGGGCCATTTATGGCGATCTGGACATTATGCAAAGTTTGAGGGCCTTTGTTGATGAAGAATTGCAGAAGCCGATCGAAAAGTTCTATGTATACCTGGCCAAAAATGCATTGCTCTATGAACCGCCACTCACCTATTTCAGAAATATAAGAACCCAGAAAATACACAAAAAAGAAGTGTTCGATATTAAAACTGCCATGACCCCTATTGTAGATCTTGCAAGGGTTTATGCGCTGCAGAACAGGATTTTTCAGAAAGAAAATACAGGCGAACGCCTAAAAGCACTGAAAGAACTTGGTGTTTTTAGTGAAGAGCAGTTTAACGAACTATCCCAATCTTATTATTACCTAATGGGTTTAAGGTTAAAACATCAGGCCAATTTAATCATCAACAACGAGGCGGCACCAAATAACTTTATCGAAATTGATGCTTTAACCAAAATAGAAAAAGTAACGCTGGTTGAAATTTTCAAGATCATTCAGAACTTTCAGAGCGGCATCCGGATGAAGTTTACCAACAGCTTAGGATAGTGCTCCATTCCGCAACCGATGAAAAATCGGCAAGCTCCAGTCGAAATGACGGTTCTTCTATTGATCTTTCAATGATACCGGTACGCAACCTGTCCCGATTTTCTCTTATCTAGAAACATCTTTTTATGCTTTGAGCAGGAACTGACTTCATTTTAATACTGCTTCTTGCGATGCAGGCCCGTCAATCCCAGGTGCCAGGAGAAATCAAAAAACAGGTGCACATCAGAACAATCTGCAGTTCCAAACCTTAAACGCAGTGGTTTTGTGTAAAAATTAGCAGAAACATACATTTAATCAGGAACGAACAAAACAAGTGCCGCTGTTTTTTGATGAGCGTGGGGCTGAGCAAAAGGCACATTGCTGGATTGACAAAGCGCTTTGGCTACTTTGGCGCCCCAAAGTAGCGCGCCTCCGCGGCGCAGAG
>Ga0308165_1000873_pt1 | contig 46759 bp, 34 predicted proteins | sample PhyWR2_FD_201032 | JGI IMG/M metagenome (GOLD analysis project Ga0308165, IMG submission 201032) | Phyllosphere microbial communities from UC Gill Tract Community Farm, Albany, California, United States - DLSLW.R2 | ecosystem: Host-associated > Plants > Phyllosphere > Unclassified | place: USA... | reverse complement strand
CTCGGTTGTCTGTGTCGGCATGCAATGGGACATTGACCGGCATGCCGCCACGATGGCAGCCCATGCGCTGCGGCTGCACGGGGTAGACAGCAGCACCCGCGCGGTGGCCATCGACACCGTGCTCCGTCAGGGTGATCTGTCGCTGTATGACGGTGTGCGCCACCTCTGCATCTGCAGCTTCCATCCGAACCCACTGGGCAGGCTGGCCCAGATGTGCGAGAGCCTGCGCCAACGCTGTCCGCAAATGCAGATCACCGTGATGCTGCTGGGTGCGCAGGGCAGGGGGGGCGTGCGCAGCGACACCTTGAACAGCATGCGCGCGCACGATGCGGTCCAGCAGATCAGCGACCTGACGCGCCTGGTGTTGGGCGAAGGCGCCTCCAGGTTGGATGCCACCTGACGGAAGATCTGCAGACGCCTCTGGCTGGGCAGCGAACGCTCCGGGTGGCGCCGGTGGCCGGTGGATGCTTGGGCCTGTTCAGTCAAAGGGCTTGGCGCCCAATGTGGTGACCACGTGGTCGACAAAGCAGGTGATACGCGAGGCCAGCGCCGTGTTGCGGTAGTAGACCGCATGGATGGACTGGCGTACATCAAGCAGTTGGTCTTCGAACAACGGCACCAGCTGACCGCTGTCGCGGTCCGCCCGCGTCATGAAATCCGACAGGCAGACCATGCCCAGACCGGCCAAGGCCATATGGCGCAGCGTTTCGCCGCTCGAAGAGGCAACCGCCGGCTGTATGCGCAGCAGTTCGCCGCCGGTGTCACGCAGTGGCCATTCATTGAGCGAATCGGGCTGGGTGAATCCCAGCAACACATGCTGCGCCAACTGCTGGATATCGGTCGGGGTGCCGTGGCGTGCAAGGTAGGCGGGGCTGGCCAATACCCGGATGCGGCTGATCCCCACAGGACGCGCATGCATGCTTGAATCCTTGAGCGCGCCAATGCGAAAGGCGACATCGCTGCGCTTTTCGATCAGGTCCACAATGCCTTCGTGCGAGTGCAGCTCCAGCTCCACCTCGGGGTAGCGGGCGCGAAAGCTGTCCACCAGCGGCACCAGCACATGCAACATAAAGGGTGTGGCGGCATCCACCCGCAGGCGCCCGGCAGGCCGCACGCGCCGTGCAGCCATCAGCTCTTCGGCCTCGTCCACCGACACCAGGATCGCGCGTGCCCGCTGCAAGAAGGCGCTGCCTTCCTCGGTCAACTCCAGCCGGCGGGTGGTGCGGCGCAGCAGCGTGGTTTGCAGCTTTTCCTCCAGCCGGCCCAGGGTGCGGCTGGTGGCGGAGACGGTCTGGTCCAGCAGCTCGGAGGCGGCGGTGATCGAGCCGGTATCGACCACGGCCACAAAGGCCTGCAATTCGTCGAGCGTGGTCTTCATTGTTGCCCTGGCGTCAAAAGATTTTGGTGGCGATGGTACTTAATCTGCAAATATTAGCAGGGCACACTAGCAGCTATGAAGTCTTCCGCTGTATTGTTCGCATTGGCCATTGGCGCTTTCGCCATTGGCACCACCGAGTTTGCCCCGATGGGGCTGTTGCCTGTGATCGCCCAGGGGGTCGACGTCAGCATTCCCACTGCCGGCATGCTGGTATCGGCCTATGCCGTCGGTGTAATGCTGGGGGCACCTGTGATGACCTTGCTGTTCAGCCGCTTCGGGCGGCGTGCAGCGCTGGTCACCTTGATGCTGATTTTCACCGCCGGCAATCTGCTATCTGCATTGGCCCCTGGCTACACGACCTTGCTGCTGTCGCGGTTGGTGACCAGCCTCAACCATGGGGCCTTCTTTGGCATTGGCGCCGTCGTCGCGGCCAGTGTGGTCCCCAAGGACAAGCAGGCCAGTGCCATTGCTGCGATGTTCATGGGGCTGACGGTGGCCAATATCGGCGGCGTGCCTGCTGCGACCTGGATTGGCCAGCAAGTCGGCTGGCGGCTGGCTTTTGCCGGCACGGCCGCGCTGGGCCTGATCACCATTGCTGCGCTGTGGATGGTGCTGCCCAAGGGCGAGACCGGCACACGCCCGGACGTGCGCCGTGAACTCAAGGTGCTGACCCGCCCCGAGGTGCTGCTAGCCATGGGTACGACGGTGCTCGGTGCCGGCTCTATGTTCACGCTCTACACCTATGTGGCGCCGGTACTGACCGAGATCACCCATGCCAGCCCCGGCTTCATCGCCTTTGCGCTGGTGCTGATCGGCGTGGGCTTCACCATCGGCAACAGCCTCGGTGGCCGCCTGGCCGATTGGTCGCTCGATGGCGCTACACGCATCATCCTGCTGGCCCTGGCCCTCATCATGGTGGTGCTGCCTTGGGCGCTTGGTACGCATCTGGGCGCCGGCATGGGTCTGGTCGTGTGGGGTGCTGCCGCCTTTGGCATGGTGCCCCCGGTGCAGATGCGGGTGATGCAGGCCGCCGCAGAGGCGCCCGGCCTGGCCTCGTCCGTCAATGTGGGCGCTTTCAATCTGGGCAATGCCGTAGGCGCCGCCTTAGGGGGCGCCGTCATCAGCCAGGGGCTGGGCTATGGCGCAGTGGCCTGGGCAGGCGCGGCGCTGGCTGCCGGCGGGCTCGGTCTGGTGCTGATCCAGGGCCGCATGCGCCGTGGGCAGGCTGGCCACGCAGCAGCAGCGGGTAACCTCTAATCCCCGGCGCTGGCCCCAGGCTCCCCGTGCAGACCACAAGCTGCACGGGGAGCTTTTGCTTTTTTAAAGTGGGTTCTGCCTGGCCCGGAACTGCCCAAGAAACGAAAGAGCAGGGCGGTGGCTATAGTTGATATTTCATCAAAAGAATATTGTTGATACAGGGCTTTATCTGCAAGGATGAAAAGCGCAAACTGTCTACCAATGCGATGAGGACCTGGTTGGGCTGCCAACCACTGCAGGGCCGCCGCACATTTCTGTCCGTATTTTTCTCAAGGAGTTTTACATGTCTATTCCTCGCTTTGGTGTTGGTACTTTCCGTCTGCAAGGGCAGGTCGTGGTCGACTCGGTGCGCAATGCACTGGAGCTGGGCTACCGCGCGGTCGACACCGCGCAAATCTATGGCAATGAAGCCGAGGTGGGCCAGGCTATCGCCGAGAGCGGCGTGGAGCGCGAAGCGCTGTTTGTCACCACCAAGATCTGGACCGACAACTACAGCCAGGCCAAGCTGGTTCCCAGCCTCAAGGACAGCCTCAAAAAGCTGCGCAGCGACTATGTGGACCTGACCCTGATCCACTGGCCCGCACCCGGCAATGGCGTCGAACTGCAAGAGTTCATGACCGCGCTGGCGGACGCTAAGGCCCAGGGCCTCACGCGCCAGATCGGTATTTCCAACTTCAACATCGATCTGACCCGCCAGGCCATCGCAGCCGTTGGAGCAGGGGAGATCGCCACCAACCAGATCGAACTCAGCCCCTACCTGCAAAGCTCCAAGCTGACGGCCTTTCTCCAGGAGCAGGGCATTGCCGTGACCTCGTACATGACCCTGGCCTACGGCAAGGTGCTGAAGGACCCGGTGTTGGCAGAGATCGCCAGCAAGCACCAGGCCACCGTCGCCCAGGTCGCCCTGGCATGGGCGCTGCAATTGGGTTACGCCGTCATCCCGTCTTCCACCAAGCGCGAGAACCTGGCCAGCAACCTGCTGGCCCAGCAACTGGTGCTGGATGCCGATGACATGGCCCGCATTGCCCAGCTGGAGCGCAACGGCCGTGAGGTCAATCCCGAGGGACTGGCTCCTACCTGGGATTGAGCGCCTGACAGCGTTAGTTAGCGAAGGCCTGCCGTTGTGCAGGCCTTTTTCATGCCAAGGAGCAGGGTGAGCCGTTAGGATGCGCGTAGAGAATACGTAAGGAAATGTATGCGCTTTCTGATGGCGCTGGGCCTGCTGCTTGCAGGCCCAGCCGGTGCCCAAGAGGTGTACCGCTGCGGCAATAGCTATAGTTCCGAGCCCTGCAAAAATGCCAAAACCATTGATGTAACACCCGCAGTCAGCAACCCGGATGGACCGCTGACACGGCTGATCTACCTCTGTAAACGACCTGACAAAACCGAGCTGTGGTGGATAGACAGGCCATGTTCGCAAGAGCGATGGGACTTGGTCGAGAGCGTTAGAGTGCCCAGCAATGTGGATTGGAAGACCCAAATGGCCATCGCCCAACGAAAACGGGCGGACGATGCGCGGCAAGCCAGCCAGGCTCGTCATCACTACCATTCGTCCGAGCCTGGCAGCGGTCGTTCCAGCGAGGCGCGTTGCGAGGAATTCAAGCAAAGGGTGGAATATCTGGATTCCGCCGCCAGAGCCGGCGGTACCGCACGCAAGATGGAATGGATCCGTGAAGAACGGCAACGCGCGCGGGACGAGCAATTCCGGGCCGGATGCTGAGGCTCCTGTTACAGCGCTTGCATGCGTTGGCGGGTTGCAGACCAGCGCGCTACCGCTGGGTGCTGGTCAAGGATGACAAGCCGGGCGCTGACATGCGGCCGGAGCGCTGAGAGAGAGAGGTTGCGCGTGTCCAAGCAATGAGGCACGGGTTGTAGCCAGATGGCTCCTCACCAGTACTTAGCTAATTGATACGATGTATATTATGTTAAATCACATTTCTACCTAGCTTGTACCTCTCGCCGAGCAGAGAACCTCCAACCTGCCCTGCCACTTGGCAAGGCAGTCACTTTGTTGCCAAATCGAGGGTTAACCACGGCTTATCCAGCCTCTCGATGATTCGTTTTACTAAGACAATTTCCTGTCATTCGATCCAAGGAATAGTTATATGAAAAACGAAAAATCGCTGGGTGCCGTGCCGGCGCGCTACAGCATGGCCGCGCTGGCCGCCATCGTCGCGCTGACGATGACCGCTTGCGGTGGCTCCAGCCATAACGACCAGGACGATCTGGTGAGCACGGCCTGCGAGGCTGGCACATCGGATGGTTCGGTGGTCGTGGGCTCCGGTCTGCCTGGCGATCCTTCGTTCCCTGAGCTGGCTTCGGGTTACCGTACCGGCAAGAAAGTGGTCGAAGGCCATAAGTACATGGTGGTGACGGCCAACCCTCTGGCATCCAAGGCCGGTTGTGAAGTGTTGAAGTCTGGCGGCTCTGCGGTGGATGCTGCGGTGGCCGTGCAGATGGTGCTGGGTCTGGTGGAACCCCAGTCCAGCGGTATTGGCGGTGGCGCCTTCATGCTCTACTACGATGCAGCCACCAAAAAGGTGACGGCTTATGACGGCCGCGAAACCGCACCTGCGGCCGCGACGCCCGATTACCTGCGCTATATCGACAGTGGCACCCAGACCACGCCGCTGCCCAGCGCCCGTGCCAGCGGCCGCTCCATCGGCACGCCCGGCGCTGTGCGCATGCTCGACCTGGCCCACAAGGACCATGGTGCCAAGCCCTGGAAGGACCTGATCCAGCCCGGTATCGACCTGGCCACCAATGGCTTCAAGATCAGCGGGCGCATGTCCGATGCGCTGGCCGGCGCCAAGACCGCGCTGCAGGCGGATGCCGATGCGCTGGCCATTTATTTCAACGCCGACGGCTCGACCAAGGGCCTGGGTGAAACCTTCAAAAACCCTGCCTATGCCGCAACGTTGACGAAGATGGCGACTGGCGGTGCCGATGCTTTCTACACCGGATCGGTGGCGCAAGGCATTGTCGACAAGATCGCCGTGACCCAGAACGTGACGACTGGCGCACCCATCACCCCCGGCGTGACCACGATGGCCGACCTGGCGGGTTACCAGGCCAAAAAGCGTGATGCAGTCTGCACCACCTACCGCGCCAAGTACGTGATCTGCGGCATGCCACCGCCCTCGTCCGGTGGTATTGCCGTGGCGCAGGCCATGGGCGTGCTGGAGAACTTTGACCTGGCTCCCCACAAGCCCACTGCGCTGGATCTGGAAGGCGGCAAGCCGACTGCCATGGGCGTGCACCTGGTGAGCGAAGCCGAGCGCATGGCCTATGCCGACCGCGACATGTATGTGGCCGACACCGACTTCACCCCCCTGCCCGGCCCGCTGTACAGCACCTTGCTGGACAAGAGCTACCTGAAGTCGCGCGCCGCGCTGATCTCGCCCACGCAGAGCATGGGCACTGCCAGCGCCGGCCAGTTTGGCAACACCCGTCTGGGCGTGGGCAAGGTGACCGAAGCCGGCACCACGCACATGACCATCGTGGATGGCAAGGGCAATGTGGTGAGCATGACCACGACGGTGGAAGCGGGCATGGGCTCCTACCACATGACCCAGGGCTTTATCCTGAACAACCAGCTGACCGATTTCTCCGCGGCTCCGGTGTCGGCCGATGGTCTGCCGATCGCCAACAAGGTGGAAGCGGGCAAGCGCCCTCGCAGCTCGATGGCGCCTACGCTGGTGTTTGACGCCACGGCTGACGGCCAACCCGGTGCGTTCAAGATGGCCACGGGCTCGCCCGGCGGTGCCACGATCATCCAGTTCGTGACCAAAACCCTGGTCGGCGCGCTGGACTGGGGCCTGGATGCGCAGCAAGCCACCAACCTGGTGAACTTTGGCGCCTCCAACAGCCGCACCACCAATCTGGGTGGTGAGCACCCCAACATCAATGCCACCAACAGCGGTGACAACGATCCGCTGGTGCTGGCACTGCGCGCCATGGGCCACACTGTGTCGGTCAATGCGCAATCCAGCGGTGTGGGCACCGTTATCCGCACCGCCAATGCGGCTGGCGAAGCACGCCTGAGCGGTGGCGCCGATCCACGCCGTGAAGGGGTGGTGCTGGGCGATACCTACAAGGCCAAGTAAACCTCGGCTCTCACCACCGTCAAAAAGCCGCTGCGGGTCGATGCCTGCAGCGGCTTTTTAGTGCTCAGCGCCCTGCTCGTTCTATTGCGCTACGGCATCAAGAAGCTGCCTGGACGGGCAGCTCCTGGCGCTGCAGGTGCTGGTTGATCTGCCCGATCACCGGCAGCAGGTCGGCCACGCTGTCGATAACATAATGGGCGCCGGCGCTGCGCAGCTGTTCGCTGGCGGTGCTGCGTTTCTCGGCTTGCTCGTCCGCGCTCAGCGCCTGCCATTCGGGCAAGGACAGGCCATTGGCGTTGCCGCTGACTGCCACACCGACCGTCCAGCAACCGGCGTTCAGGCCTTCGGCAATGCCGACGCCGGTGTCGTCTACCTTGACCACGGTCGAGGCTGGCCAGATGCCCAGGTCGGCAAAGCAGCGGTACATCATCAAGGGGCTGGGGCGGCCTGCAGCCAGATCGCCGGCGCAGACGATATTGTCCGGCGCATAGCCGGCGCGGGCGGCGATGGGTTCGAGCACATCCATGATCGGGCGGTTGTAGCCGGTGGTGCTGCCGATCTTGATGCCATCGAGCCGCAGCCGGTTGACCACCTCCAGCGCACCGGGGATGAAGCCGGCAAAGTCACCCACTACGCGGGCGTTCATCGGCGTGAACACCTCGTAGAGATGGTCGATATCACTGTTGGCGACCGGCTTGCCATGGCGTTTTTCCCACTGCGCTGCCACCTCGGGCAGTTGGCAGAGCGCTGCAATATGGTCCCATTTGGCCGACCCCATCGGGCCCCGGGCCTGGGCAATGCTGATCTCGATCCCGAAATCCCTGAACAGCTGCACAAAGGCGCCCATCGGGGCGCGTGAGCCAAAGTCGACAATCGTGCCGGCCCAGTCAAAAACAACGGCTTGTACGCGTTGGGGGTTGTGAAAGTTCGTCATGGTGTCCTCCGCTCCCATGGCACGGCCGTTGGTCAGGCGCATGGGGGTATGTCTATATAGAAGATGGATCGCTCAGGAATGCGTGCCTGCCTTTACCAATGGGCAAAGGTGTCATGGGCTACGCCAAAACCGGTGCTGGCCCCCGTGCCACTGGTGACGATCGCCACGCGGGTGGCAGCGTCCGGCGCCTCGATAAAGCAGTCCGTCTGCGGGGCCGATGGGTAGATGCCGACCCAGCGCTCGGTCACGCGGTAACCGCCGATGTTCAAGGCCTCGCGCATGTGGCGCAGCATCAGCGCATCGACATCGTCCTGCGCAAAGGGCTTGACGGAAGCGCCATAGTGGTGCGAATCGCCCACCACCAGGCTGCCGTCGGCGCTCTGCACGACGATCAGGTGGATGCCCTGGGCAAGGCTCTCGCCCTCTTCCTGCTGCAGTTGCTCCAGCAACGCGCGCGCCTCGGGCAATTTGCTGTAGCCGTGGTAGCGCACCAGGCTCAGGTCCCCCATCACCGATGCGTTCAGGCGCAGATTGGCAGCTGGCTGTACGCGCAGCATCTGCAGCTGGCACAGCTGCACCTGGTGCTTGGCAAACAGCGCGCTGTAAAGGCCATGGATATCGGCATTGGTGCAGACCACCACACGCTCTGCATGCAGCTGCCCCTTGGCCGTGACCACCTTGGGCGTGGCTACTTCCAACACCGCCTCGCCAAACCGGAAAGTCACCTGCATCTGCTCGGCCAGCCATTGGGTCAGCTGGGCAATCGCGTCGCGTGATTCCACCCGCAGGTCAATGGGGCTGTGCAACACGGCCTTAGCCTGCTCCAGCCGCAGCTCCGGCGCATGGCGGGCGGCCTCTTCGGCTGTCCACAGCGCGCAGTTCACGCTCTGGGCCATCTCGGTCTGCATAAAGGCCTGCAGCACATCCAGTGCCTTGTCGCGCGTGGCCACCAGGTTCAGGCCCTGGTGCTGCACTGTAATTCCGGCCTTCGGCGCAAGCTCGGCCCAGACGTCACGCGCATGGCGGGCGCGTCGCCAGGTGTCCCCTGCCCCCTGGCCGGTCACCGTCACAAAGCCGAAATTGCGGATCGAGGCGCTCACGCAGGCGGCATCCCGGTCTACCACGCAGACCTTGAGGCCCCGGCGCGCCGCTTCATAGGCATGGGCCAGGCCGACAATGCCAGCGCCCACCACGATCACATCAAAACTTGTGCTTCCTACCGTCATTCCTGTCTTTCCTGGTTCTCAAATCCTCTTGTCCATCAACGCGATCAACGCTGCCGCCATGTCTGCGTGCGCTTGTTCAACCACCAGCCCAGCGCCTGGTAAAGCACGGTCACCACGCAGCTGATGGCGGCGATCATCACGGCCATCGCAGCGGCGGCGGCCATGTCGCCGGCTTCATCCAGGTTCAGGATGGCAACGGCGCCCAGGCGGGTCTCCGGCGAGTAGAGGAAGACGACGGCCGAGATCGTGGTCATCGCAGCCACAAAGAAGTAGCGCGACACCTCCAGCAGGGCCGGCAGGCACATCGGCAGGGTCACCTTCCACAGGGTGCGGTAGAAAGGCACCTTGAGCGATGCGCTGACTGATTCAAACTCGCCGTCAATGGACTTGAGCGCCGTCACCAGGGTCATATGGCCGGTGGTGTAGTAGTGCATCACCGTGCACAGCACCATCAGCGGCATGGTCTGGTACAGAAAGTTCAGCGGGTTGCCCGGGGCGTTGAAAAAGAAGATGTAGCCCAGGCCCAGCACCAGGCCGGGCACGGCCATCGGCAGCATGGCCAGCATGCGCAGCACGGGGCGCAGCGCGGGCATGCCTTTGGTTTTTTCCAGCAGGTAGGCGCCCATGAAGACCACGATGGGTCCCGCCACGGCAGCGCTGGCGGCCATGGTCAGGCTGTTGAACACGGCGGTGTCCACACCGGCATCGACCAGGCCGCTGGTGTAGTGGCTCAAGGTCAGGCCCAACTGGTAGGGCCAGAACTGGACCAGCGAGGCAAAGATGGCCATGCCGAACATGGCCAGCATCAATGCAGCCAGTGCCCAGCACAGCAGGCTGCAGAAGCTGTCGGTCGCGGCATGGCGGCTCGGCTGCAGCACTACGGCGCGCGCGGTCAACACAGCGGTCTGCTTTTTCTGCACATGGCGGTCGATCGCATAGGTGATGACGGCAGGCAGCAACAGCAGCAAGGCCACGACGGCGCCACGCTGGAAATCCTGCTGGCCGATCACCAGTTTGAACACATCGGTGGCGAGCATGTTGAAGTTGCCGCCGATCACCTTCGGGATGCCGAAATCGGTGATCACCAAGGTAAACACCACCAACGCCGCCGAGACCACGCCATAGCGCGCTGCCGGCAAGGTGACGGTCAGGAACTGGCGCGTGCGGCTGGCCCCGAGCGCAGTGGCGGCCTCATACAGGCGCTGGTCACCCAGCGCAAGTGCGGTGATCAGAATCATCAGCGCATGCGGGAAGGTCGCAAAGCACTGGGCCAGCACAATGCCGGGCGCGCCGTAAATGGTGTCAAAACCCAGGCCATTGAGGACGGACTTGAGCACGCCCTGGTTGCCAAACCAGTAGATCAGCGAGATGGCCGACAGCAGCGAGGGTGCCAGCAATGGCAGCAGGCTGATGCTGCGCAGCAAGCCCTTGGCGCGGATGCCCGAGCGGGTGATGGCATAGGCAAAGCCAAAGGCCAGCGGGATGACCACAGCGGTGACCACCAGCGAAACCCAGAGGCTGTTCCAGAGGCTGCCCAGCAGCGCGGGCGACTGGAAATAGCGGACAAAGCGCATGAGGGCCGAGCCCTCTTCGCCCGAGGTGGGCGCAAAGGCCTGGCCCAGCAAGGCAGCCAGTGGTGCCAGCAGCCCCATCAACAGCAGCGCCGTGATGGCAACCAGCGCCAGTTGCGCGATACGGTCAGTGGGCGCTGCGCGCAGGCCGGTGTGGCGAGGAAGCGCTGCGGGCGCTGAAACGGATGAGGTCATAGTGTGGTCGTAAGGCCCCATGGCCTGGGGCATGGTCGCGAGCGGCCCCGGCCCCGGCGCTTGCCAGGGCAGTGGTCGGGCTCAGGCGGCCTGGGCAAAAATCTTCAACTGCTGCGCGTGGATGGAGAACTGCAACCAGCGACCCGGCTGGATATCGAGCTGCAGGCATTGCGCAGGGCTCAGCTGCAGCTGCACATGGCGCTCGGGCAGGCGCTGCACATCCACGTGGACAATGCAGACTGCACCGAGAAACTCCAGCTGCTCCACCACGCCCGTCAGCACCGGCGAGCCATTGGGCGCGGGCGCGCTGGCAACAGGAGGCATGGCGGTACAGTCATGCACGCTGCAGTCTTCGGGCCGCAGATAGACATGCAGGCTTTGGCCCGGGGCCAGGCGCGGCGCCTGCGGGCAGTACAGCTTGTGGCCCGCCAGCGTGATGCCGCCATTGCCGGCGGCCAGCGCCTGCAGCTTGTTGGCCTTGCCGATGAATTCCGCCACAAACGGGGTGGCGGGGCGCTGGTAGATATCGCGGGGCGTGCCCACCTGCTCGACCACACCATGGTTCATCACCACCACGCGGTCGGCCATGGCCATCGCCTCTTCCTGGTCGTGCGTGACCATGATAGTGGTGACATACAGGCGCTGCTGCAGCGCACGGATCTCGTTGCGCAGGTGCACGCGCACGGTCGCATCCAGGGCCGACAGCGGCTCATCGAGCAGCAGCAACCCGGGTGACATGGCCAGCGCACGGGCCAGAGCCACGCGCTGCTGTTGGCCACCCGACAACTGGGCCGGGTACTTGCCGCCACTGACCGACAGGCCCACGGTATCCAGCAGACTTTGCACCTTCTGGGCCACCAGGGCCTTGGGTTGGCGCTGGCTGACCAGGCCATAGGCGACGTTGTCGGCCACCGTCAGATTGGGAAACAGCGCATACGACTGAAAGACGATCCCATAGTCCCGCTGCGAGGCGGGCAAGGCCGAGATGTTCTTGCCGTCCTGCCAGATCTCACCGCTGGTCTGGGCCTCCAGCCCGGCTATCGCGCGCAGCAAGGTGGTCTTGCCGCAGCCCGAGGGCCCCAGAAAACACACCAGCTCGCCACGGCGAATCTGCAGGTGGATCGACCGCAACGCGGTAAAGCTGCCGTAGGACTTGTGCAGATGGCGGATCTCCAAAAAGGGCGCGCCGCCCTCTTCGTCGCCCTTGCGCAAGCCCGGCTCGGCGGACTCGAACGCATAGGAGGTATCGCGCAGGGATGCGGCCTGTGCGTCCTGCGCCGCCTGGCCCTGCGCTGCTGGCAAACGCGCTGTCTCCCTGTCACTCACTTCTTGGCCTCGCTCTTGGCGTCGTAACGCTTGGTCCATTCGGCCAGCACGCGCTCGCGGCTGTCAGCCATCTTGGAGAAGTCCAGGGGAATCAGGCGCGACTCGTAGTCGGCAGGGATATTGGCCAGCTTGGGGGCCACACCGGGCATGGCGGTGACGGCGAAGTTCTTGCCGTACAGCTCCATGGCTTCCTTGCTCACGGCCCAGTCCACCAGCTTCTGTGCGGCGTCGGCGTGCTTGGTGCCCTTGTAGATGCTGATGCCTTCCAGGTCCCAGCCCAGGCCTTCCTTGGGGAACACCAGCTCGATCGGTGCGCCCTTGGCCTTGTTGGCGTGCGCGCGGTACTCGAACGAGATGCCGGCAACATACTCGCCTTGGGCAGCCATGTTGCAGGGCTTGGAGCCCGAGTGGGTGTATTGCGCAATGTTCTCGTGCAGCGCATCCATGTACTTCCAGCCGCCGCCGTTGCCGTTGTCGTCGCCAAACAGCTGCAGCCAGGCGGCTACGTCAAAGTAGCCGGTACCGCTGGATGCAGGGTTGGGCATCACCACCTGGCCCTTGAACTCGGGCTTGGTCAGGTCTTGCCAGCTGGTGGGCATGGGGATGTTGCGCTTCTTCGCTTCCACCGTGTTGAAGCAGATGGTGGCGCCGAACACATCCATACCGACCCAGTGGGGTGGGTTCTTGCTGTCGCGGTACTTGGCGGTGATCGCCTCCAGGCCCTTGGGCGCGTAGGCCTGGAGCATGTCGTTCTTGTCGAAGATGGCCAGGCTCGATGCAGCCACACCCATGATCACGTCGGCCTTGGGGTTGGCTTTTTCTGCCAGCAGCTTGGCGGTGATGACGCCGGTGGAATCACGCACCCATTTCAGCGCGATATCGGGGTGGTTCTTGTTGAAGGCCGTCTCGTAGGCCTTGAGCTGGTCCATCTCTAGCGCCGTGTAGACCGTCAGTTCCGTTTTCTGGGCATGCACCAGGCCTGCGGCCACCATGGCGGCGGCTGCAGCCACCAGCTTCTTCCAATGCGTCATTGCTTACTCTCTCGCCGGGTTAATGGGATCGGGAGAGTATCTGAATCCTTTATGACAACGGCATGGCAGTCAGGCGAAGCTTGGATGACACATGCCAGCCTCTCTGGGTCACCGATTCCGGCTGTATCGCAGGCGCTACAGCGAACGGGTTTCGTGCAACGGCAGATCTTCATCACTTGGCGCTGCGGCACCGCAGGTTCGATGCCCGGTTCACTGAAGCAGGATTGACCGCGCCCTTATGCTGTCGGCATGTCATCAGCCACCTGGATCGCCTATATCGACGGCAGCGCCCTGCCCAACCCCGGGCGCATGCGCATTGGCGGTATCGCCTATGCGCCCGATGGGACCAGCCATTCCTTTAGCCAGGCGCTGGGCCACAGCGGCTGCAACAACGAGGCCGAGGCCGTCGCGGCGATCCATGCCCTCACCTGGCTGCAAGGCATGGGCGCCCGCGAAGTGGTGCTGCATACCGACAGCAGCATCCTGGCCGCGCAAATGGCAGAACCCGCCGCCAAACCGATTGCCCGCCTGGCGGCACTGTATGAACAGGCCCGCGCGCTGCGTGCCAGCTTTGCGCAACTGGAAGTGCGCTGGGTGCCGCGCCACAAAAATACCATTGCCGATGCCTTGGCGCGGGGTGATGCGGTGCCGGGCGCTGATGCGGTGGATACATCGCCGCTAGCCAGCACGGTTTGATCGAGACTGCTGCTGTCAGCACAGCGCAGACTCACTAGTTCTTGCCCCGCAGGCGCGAGCCGGGCAGCTTGCGCAAAGGCCGCGTTGCAGGTTGCGCGCTGCGCATGGGCCGGCGGCTGCTGCCTGCTGCAAGCTCGGCGGCGGCGACAAGCTCCCCTCCCCTGCCCGCGCTGTGCGCCCATTCCAGCTTGCACTGGGCCAATTCGCTCTCATGCCGCTGGGCCTGTAGCGCCAGTGCCTGCGCATGCGCCGCTTCTGCGGTCTGCAGGCGGTGCTGCCATTGCTGCGCCTCGGTTTGTGCCTGCTGCAGTTGTAGGGCTTGCTGCTCGCGTTGTTGCTGCAGCGCTTGCTTGTCCTGCTGCCACTGCGCTTCCATCTTGGCCAGCTTTTCCTGCTCGGCGCGTTGGGCGGCCATGGCCTGCTTGGTGTCCTGGCGTGCACGGTCCAGGTCCTGCAGAGCTCGGTGCTGCTGCAGCTGGGCGCTGTGCTGCAGCTCGCGCAACTGCTCGGCATGGGCCATGTCCGCCTCATCACGGGCCTTGCGGTTGGCAAACAGCTCCTGCTCCAGCGCCTGCAGGCGCTGCTGCTGGGTGGCGGCAAACTGGTCTTTTTGCTGGCCGGCCTGCTCCAGGTCGGCCAGGCGCCCGCTTTGCATATTGATCTGCGCATGGGCCACCGCCAGCGCCTGCTCGGTGGTGGCACGCTGCTGGACCATCAGGGCGCGCTCTTGTTCCAGCGCTTGCTGGGCGTCTTCCAAGGCTTGTTGCTGCGCCTGCAGATCCTCGCGCACGGGCTCCAGCAGCGCATCGGCCGCTTGGGTCGCTTGCGCTTGCACCTGCTCCCACACTTGCTGCAGCGCCTGCACCAGTGCGGGCGGCAAGCTGTTTTCGGCGGAGTTATTTTGGTCGCCACCCAGGTTGTTCCGCCCTCCCCCACCCAGTCGCGGGCCCAGGGTGGCAAACCAGGCTTCCAGCATGGGGCTCACGGTGTTGGGCGAGCCCCGGCCAATCTTTTGGCGCACCCGCTCAATCGTGGGCCTCTTGCCCTCCAGCAACAGCGCATCAGCCGCCTGCCAGACATCTTCTTTTTGCACACTGCGTGTGGCACGCGAAATTTCCATTTTTAAACCCTTTTTCCGATTACTATCGATAAGAGATTGTTATCGCAAGTAATCTGCTTCTTGTATGTAATATATCATACATAGCATGTAATATTTAATCAATATGAAGTCTTACATTCCACTTTCGGCCCCTCTGGATCCGGATTTGCTGCCTGCCGCGTCTCCCGGTACCGCCCCGTTGCAACCGGAGCTGTTGTCGGCGTCGGCCGAGGATGCGCTGCGTGCACTGCGGCTCGAGGCCGCGTCTGAAAACACCACCAGCAGCTACCAAAGCGCGCTGCGCTACTGGGCTGCCTGGTACTGGTTGCGCTATGGCCAGGCCATCGCACTGCCCTTGCCGGCCAATGTGGTGCTGCAATTTGTGGCGGACCATGGCGAGCACCTGACCGCGCAAGGCGCGCAGTCCGGCCTGCCGCCTGCGCTGGATGCGCAGCTGGTGCAGCAGGGCTTCAAGGGAAGGCTGGGTTCATTGGCGCATTCGACCCTGGTGCACCGGATTGCCGTGCTCTCCAAGGCGCACAGCCACCAGGCCCTGCCCAATCCCTGCCACAGCACAGAGGTGCGCGAGGCGCTGTCGCATCTGCGCAAGGCCTATGCGCGCCGGGGCATGCTGGAGCAAAAAAAGGCCGCCCTCACCCGCCCCTTGCTGGAGCAGCTGTTGGCCACCTGTGATGACAGTGTGAAAGGCCGGCGCGACCGCGCCTTGCTGCTCTTTGCCTGGGCGAGCGGTGGGCGCCGGAGATCCGAGGTGGCAGATGCGCGCATGGAATGGCTGCAAACCATGGGCCCGGGCCAGTACCTCTACGACCTGCGCCTGTCCAAAACCAACCAGAGCGGCTCAGCGCGGCCAGAGAACTTCAAGCCCGTGGTGGGTGTGGCCGGTGCGGCACTGTCCCAGTGGCTGGAGGTCTCGGGCATCCGCGATGGCGCGATATTTCGGCGTGTGTTCAAGAACGGCCAGGTAGGCGATGCCGCTTTGAGCGCGCTGTCGGTCAACAACATCGTCAAGGAGCGCTGTGCGTTGGCGGGGATGGAGGGGGATTTTTCTGCGCACTCGCTGCGCTCGGGCTTCGTGACCGAGGCCGGCCGGCAGAACATGGCCTTGGCCGACACGATGGCGATGACCGGCCACCAGAGTGCGGCGACGGTGCTGGGTTATTTCCGCGCCGAGGCACCGCTGGCGAACAAGGCTGCGCGCCTGCTGGACGAACCGCAAAGCGACTGAATCAACTGCCGGGTGCTGACCCAGATCAGTCCAGCGCCGTAGGCAGCAGCAATACCAGCAGCATCAGCCCACCCATCAGTACCAGCTGGTGCAGCATGTAGTAAGACAGGCTGTGGCGGCCCAGCCAGGCGAGGCTGCGACACAGCGCGTTTTGCGCAGGCCGGGCCAAATACCCAGGCAGCCAGGCGCCTGACTTGGCGATTTGGTGGCGGCCGATCTGAAAGCCCAGCAGCATGATGCCCAACCAAGGCAGGAGCGGCACAAAATCCTCCGTGGCAGGCTTGCGCGTTACCAGACCCAAGGGGCTGAAGGCCTTGGCGTTGAGGAGTTCTACCAACGACGCGGGCAAGCCGCTCGCAACATATTGGTAGAGGCCTGGCGCGAGCAGGCAAAGCACCGCTAGGGAAAACAGCAGGCGGTTACTCCAGCCCTGCATCAGCCGCAACAGCAGCAGCATCACCGCCATGCCATGCAGCACGCCAAAGTAGATGTAGCTGTTGGGAAACACCAGGTAGGAGCCCGCGCTGACCAGCAGCGCGCATCCTGCAACCTGCAGCCAGCGCCGGCAGAACCGCGCAGCACTGGTTTGCTTGCTGTGGGCAGCCGCTTGCGCCAAACCAGCGCACAACAGAAACAGGCTGACGATGGCGGTGCGCTGCCAGGTCCAGACAGGGTTGCGGTAGAAATCCTGGCGCCACAGTTGCAGGTAGCTCAGATCAAAGCAGAAGTGGAAGGCCGTCATCCAGACCATCGCCAGCCCCCGCAATGCATCCAGGCGGTCCCAGCGATCGCGCGGCGCGCGGGGCTCTGACTGGGTGTAGGTGACAGGGTGAAACTGGGTGGGCATAGATCAAACACGGAGGCTGCGCTATCGTGCCACATCTGTACCGTGGCCGCTGCCCAGCGTTGTTGCCAAGCAGCAATCCTGGGGCCTGTCTTCACGGCGCCGGATATGAAAAAGCCTGTCGCACTCACATGCGACAGGCTTTTAAATAATGGTCGGAGCGGTGGGATTCGAACTCACGACCCTCTGCTCCCAAAGCAGATGCGCTACCAGGCTGCGCTACGCTCCGACTAAGCATCTATTGTAACCCGGTTTTGGACTGCCTGGCAAAAAGAAAATGCTAGGCGTGTTGTGCAATCACTTTGGCACCGAATTACCTACTTTGGCCTGGGCTTGCCGGAACACCGGATCCCACAGTGGATGGCCCTGCTCCGCGCTGGACAGCTCGAAGGAGCCATCGATCTTCAGGATGTCCTCAAAGCTCTTCTGGCACTGGGGGGCTTTGCCGGTCACACAGTAGCTGAACGCCATGTATTTGAGTGACCGTACCCGCAGCTCCGGCCAGGCGCGACTGAAAACGGGCTCCCTGAAAATCTTGATGGCATTGTCATAGCGGCCATCGTTGTACATCGCCAAGCCCTGGCTAAAACGCCTCTCCACTGCGGTCAGGCCTGGGTTGCTCAAGTCAACCTGGTCGGATACCTGTGCTGCGCGAGATTCTGGTGGTGGAGGTGCCGCCGTCTCTACCTCTTGAGGCATCGGTGCCGCGTCAGTCGGGGCTTCAGCGCGCTGCTCCGTGTTCGCACATCCCATCAGTGCGATGGCCATGGCTGCTATGAAGGAGTGTTTCTTGAAATTTTCATGCTTTCTCATCTGGGCTTCTTTCTCTTAGGGTTTCAGACTCAAAATTTATGGGACAGCACCGCGTCATGCTTGTTCGTGATGTGGATGGACGTCGAGTGCTTGGGTAGGTCGCCGTTCTCAATAACAACTTGATGCTGGCCTTCGGGCAACCAGATACGTGTCAACGGTGGAGAAATGCCTTTTTCCTGACCGTCGATCAAGATGCGTCCCCAAGGCTGGATCGAAAACCGCAGGTATGCGCCGGGCTTTTTCTGATCGGCGGCACCCCCCTCTTCGATGGCAGGCACCACAGCAGGTGGCGCAACTCTTACTGGCGTGGGGGCTATGGGCTCAGGGGTGAAAGTGCTATCTGGCACAGCACTCGGTACCTGGGCATTGGCCGGCGGCGTTGCACGTGGCCATCCTGGTGATGCATCAGCAACACTGCTGCTGGGATCGGACGACATGCCACTGTCTAAAGACATCGGAGCCAATTCGCTGAGCGACGGCTCCTCCCTGATGTGTGGCGCATCGGGACGCCCTTCCTCGTGTTCTAGAGTGGCTTGCCTTGCGTCGTTCGGGTTGTCGCTGATGTCAACGGGATGGACCGATTCCAAGCTGGTGTGGGCGACTTGCACCGATGGAGATGGCGCAGGGCTGGCCCACCAGGACAGTGCTGCGCCAACCAGCAGTACCGAGCTAACGCCGGCGATCAGCGGCAAACGCAAGCGATGAGCTGCACCGCGTGGCAGTGGCTCCTGGACCGTTTCCCTTTCGCCCTGCACGGCATCTGGTGCGCTTGGTGTTGTCTGCGCTTGCGGCTGGACCGGGCTGGCCGGTTCCAGCATGGTGTCGCGAGCATCAATATATGAATGCTGCGGAGCTGGCGTAGCCGCTAAGGCTTCCAATTCCACTGCATGAGCCGTTTCCGCGCCTGCAGCTGGACGCGTTGTAGACACTGGAGTTTCTGTGCTTGTCGCTAGCGCTTTCTGGCTGACAGCCCCGCTTGTCTGCAGAAGTGCGCTTCGCAGTTCATCAATAGACTGGGGCCTGTCATTGGGAAAAACCGCCAGCGCCTGGTCAATGGTCTGGGCAAAGGCGGCAGATATCGAGCTCTGCTCAGCTTGGCTCAGCTTTGGCAGCGGGTCTTTGACCAGGCGAGCTACCGAAGCGACTGGCGCTTTGCCGGTGACGGCGAAATACATGACGGCCCCAGCGCCGTAAATATCGGTCCATGGCCCTTGGCGCATGGATTCATCGTCAGCGTATTGTTCAATCGGGGCAAAACCGGGCTTCAAGATAACGGTTAGTGCCTGGGTCATGTCGCCAATCACCTGGCGGGCAGCACCAAAGTCCAGCAGCATGGGCATGCCCGACTCCAGGACGATGATGTTGTCGGGCGACAAATCGCGGTGGTAGTAATGCTTGGAGTGCAGAAGCTGCAACGCATCTAGCACCGGATCCATGACCTGCAGCTTGAGCCATTGCTCATCGCACTGGCGCTCGGGCTCATCAAGGAGCAGCTTTCTCAGCGTCTTGCCGGCGCAGTACTGCATGACCATGTAAGCGGTGCCGTTCTGCTCCCAGAAGCGGTGAATGCGAATCAGCGCCGGGTGCTCGAACTGCGCCAGAATGCGCGCCTCGTTCAAAAAGCTCTGCCGCCCTGTAGTGAAGGTGCCTTCGTACTTTTCAAAACGGGGGCGAATAAGGCCCTGCGCATCCCGAATAGCGATGGCACCGGGCAGGTACTCCTTGATGGCGACGGTACGCTGCAAAGAGTGGTCATAGGCCAAGTAGACAATGGAAAAGCCACCTTCGCCAATCACGTTGAGCAGCTCAAATTCATGCAGGCGCGTGCCTATCGCAAGAGCCATTGCTGTGCTCGCCGTGGGACCATTATTTTGTTCTGTTTGTTCCATATCTCGTCGATCAAATAGGGCATGGATGGCGCTGATTCAAAGCGCGCGGCGACCAAAAAGCCAGGTCATCAGAGCGCCGTCCAGTCCGGATTCATAACAAATGGCCTTGAGCTTTGCGCCACCTGCGGGGTGGGTCCACCAGTAAGAGGAGCAGCATTGCGCCTGCAAAGCGTTGCCCATGTCTGGCCAAGGAAAGGAGGCGCCACGCACCACGGGCCGCGTGGCCTGCGCATCGGTCTCGGGCTCTGGCGCTATGCCCAAAACCTCCAGAATGCCGCTGCTGGCTGCGGCTGACGGCAAGCCATGCACAATGGTGGGGCTGCCTACAGGGGGATGTGCAAATTCAGCGCTCCAGTCGTTAAACACTGCTTCCCATAGCCCATCCATCATGCTTCTCGATGCGCCGCGTTGCAGCGCCACATGCAGTTGATGACCGGCCTTGTGCATGAGTACAGGTAGTTCCAACAGCACGGCGGTGGATGCGATCACGGAGGCAGCCGGAAACACGTAGGCGACAACAAACGGATACCGCCTTCCCACCCGATCCACACTAGGGGCTAGGCAGCCGACCACCAGACTGTCAGCACCGGATACCTTGCTGGCCCAAAGCATGTTCCAGATGGGGCCTTGGCTAAGCTGCGTATCCCAGGCATTGCCATACTGCGAACGGCCTTGGAGCATGCCGGTTTGAAGCCATTCCTCCAGCATGTTGCGGATGGGCCCGCGCTGCTGGCTCCAGAGAAAATCGCCATAGCTGGGAAGCTTTCCGCCCCACACCACATCAATGGGCACGCTGTCCATAAACTGCATATTGGTGCTCCTGGTCAAAACTGGCTGGGGCAGGCGAAACTCTGCATCTGCGCCAATCTGAAAGGGTTGTGCACCCCGCTGGTGCGCACCTCCAATACCACTTTCTTGCCGTCCACCATCGCAGCGGCGGTGAATGCCTCCGGTCTCGACGTGGCAGCGACGGTCAAACGATCGAAGAAGCGATGCAGCGCCCAGCTGCCCTGGGCCGTGATGGCGTTTTGCCCGCCGAACTTATCGGAGACCTGCAGCGACACCTGCTGCCTGCCGCCCGGCCCGGGCCACACGATGGTCTGGCTGATTTGCGGGCCGTGGGCGTAGCGAAGCACGGTGCCATCTACATCCAGTGCCATGCTGGAGATGTTGGGGTCCATCTCCAGCACCTTCACCTCCATGCGCAAGCTGGGGAGCGAACCGCCCTGAGCAAAAAACACTTGACGAATAGTGCTGGCCCGCTGAAACGCGCTGAGGGAGCCATGGCCTCCCGTCTGGCTGCCATCGATATTTCTTTTGAAGGTCCAGGTGGTGGTGTCCACGATAGGGGCGAGGTTGCGGTTGAAAAAATCATCCATCAAACCGGCCGGGCCAAACAGCCGCGCAAAATCTTGTGGCGTCACATCATGTGCCGCTCTGGCGTTGAGCGGATAGCGCCCACTGACAGCCTGGCGGCAGAAATCGCCAACGGTGGCATTCAGGTTTGCGCCAATCTGGCTACGCACCAAACTCGTTGTTTGCTGGCTGCTCGTGGTGGCAATGCTGGCAATCATCGCGCCCAATGGGGCGGGCAGCCGCGAGGCTTCAGTTTTGAGGCGCACCGCAGCGTCAGGTGGTGGCGGCGCATTGCCAGAGCGCACAGCCGCATCGGTTGCCACCAGGGTGCCGTAGTACTCGTCCAAGGTTTTAAGCAAGGCATCCAGGGGCATGGCCCCCTGGGTTTGTGCACCGGGAGCGCCCACCAAGCGCCGCAGTGGCTCAAAGTAGTGGTCCACAATCTGCTCGTCTTTGTCTTCCTTGCGCGTATGGGCTATGGCAACCGGGCCAATGACCCGTTCTATGTCATCGCGAGTGTTCTTGATGCCCCGGCTGACCCGGTCCACCACGGTTTGCGAGCCCCTCTCCGCTTCGCGCAGCAAGGTGGTCTCTCGCACCACACCCCGCAAAAAAAGCGGCAAAGGTGAGTCTGGTGCCGACAGAACACTCAGCCGCTGGATGGAGCTTTGCAAGGATGTGCTGGGGATCAGCTGTACATCCTGGATGTACTGTGCCCAGGTCTGCTGGTACTCCCGCAGGTACAGCAAGCGCACTTCTCGGACCAGCTTGCCTTGGGCGGCTGCAGCCAACTGGGTTTTAATGTTTTGGGCAGGCAGGCCGAGCACCCAGCCTTCGTCGTCCGAGACTTCCGTCACCACGCTCCCGACGGACTTGTCTAGCAGATCCCAATAGCCTTGGTAGGTGAAAAGCCCTGGCACCCCCCGGTTCAGTGGCTGGCCGCTTTTGCGAATGAATACATTGGCGGCCTGCGGCCCAGAGACATCCAGCAGACTGAACTCCCGCAAGTCATTTTGTTGCAGGCGGCTGCGCAGGCGGTAATAAGCGCGCTGGGCGGTAGACAAGGTCGAGAGCTTGGCGCGTACCTGGCTCACCAACGGCTCGTTAACCGGGAACGGCGACACCGCCAATTTGCCGAAGCTGAACAATGCCGCCACGTGCTGGTCGATACGCGCTGCCACGCGCGGGTCGGCATCAGGCAGCACAAAGCGCTTGAAATCCGCACTCACCCATTGGCGCAGAAAATCTGCAGAGTAGCGGCCATTTTGCTGCAGCATCAGGTAGGCCTTCAGCGCCTCATACAGGTACTCCAAATTGTCCACCGGTGGCTGCTGCAATTGCGCCTCCAGGCGCTTCGCGACAAACGGCAGCAGACCGTTGTCCAGCATGCGCTCATAGCTCAGGTCGGAGGCAGCCTGTACTTTTGCGCCTTGGAACAAGCCGTAGCGGTAGTCCAGCGGGGGCGCCGTGATGCGGAATTCGGCCAGGTCTCCGATTTGTTCGACCTGGCTGAGCAAGCTCATCAGGCTCGCCAAGTCGCCGGCATTGCTGTTGTAATGGTCCACCGATTCCGAGACGCTATCTGCGTGGGCGCTGACCTGGTCCAGGTAGTCATTGTTGTTGCCCCAGCTGATGAGCCAGGCAGCCATACAAACCACCAGCAACAGTACCGACAACGAATAGCCGAGGTAAGTCAAAAAGCGGGTGCGCCGCTCCCATAGCCAATTGCGCCCGGCCAAGTGCGATTCATTAAAGATGACCTTGACCAGCAGCGCATGCAAAAAGTAGCTCTTGCCGCCGTCCTGGGCAGGACGGGACCTGACAACCTTGCCTGCGCTTTGAAGCCCTTTGCGCAGGCTGCCCAGTACGCGGTCAAAGACGGTGCCTTCCTGCGTTCCACTGCAAAAGTACAGGCCTCGCAGCAAGGGCTGGTGGCTGATGCGCGATGGTGCAAAGACAAACTCTACGGCTTTGGCAATGCGCGCGTGCAAGCCCGCGAACTGCTGCGGGAACGCATACAGGTAGTTGCGCCGCCGCTGGTCCAGCTCTTGCGCGAGGTGGGCGTTTTGCACACTGTAAAGCGACTTTTCCAGCGCCGTCCATTCTTCGTCAAACATGGCAGCGCTGGGCCGGTTGTCTGCAGCCTCGTCTGAGTATGGAAATGTGAACCCCCAAACCTGGCTGCGCTGTTCTTTGCTGAAGCCGCCAAAGAACTCATGAAAGCCGGCGAGCAAATCTATCTTGGTGACCCACAGGTAGACGGGCAGCTCAATGGCCAGCGTTGTTTGCAGCTCGCCCAAGCGCTCGCGCAAGATGGAAAGGTGCTCCACCAGGGCTTCGTCGGAATAGGTCAGCAAATCCGAGGCGCTCAAGGTCAGCAACACGCCATTGATGGGTTGCCGGGGCCGGTACTTTTTCAGCAGACCCAAAAATCCTTCCCACTCCGTCTTGTCGGTAGCTTTATGGCTGTCCTGGGTGGTGTAGCGGCCAGCGGTGTCGATGATCACGGCCTGGTCGGAAAACCACCAGTCGCAGTTACGGGTACCGCCTACCCCAGCCACGGAGGCTTTACCGTACTGCTTGGCGAGTGGGAAATCCAAGCCAGAGTTCACCAAGGCGGTGGTTTTGCCGGATCCGGGCGCGCCCACGATCACATACCACGGCAGCTCGTAGATAAACTTGCTCCCCAGTCTGCTACTGGCATCGCCATGGACCCGCAGCGACTTCAGCGTCTTTGCTGCTTCGGAAAACCGGCCTTGCAGCGCTCGCACTTCAGCGCTTTCTTCGCCGGGCTCGCGCTGCCTGTCCACGGCATCACGTGCCTGGGCCATGCGCTCAAAGAAAAAGCTGCTGATGCGCTTGCGACGCCAGAAAGATACAAACTGCCACAAGAGGTAAAGCGCGGCCAGTGTGCCGATACACCACCAGCGCACCCGCTCTGGGGCCAGAGGCCGGTATTCCGCAAACGCAAACAACGGTCCCGCGAACCAGATAAACAAAGACAGCGCAAGCAGCCCCACCAAAATCCAGAAGCTGCGGCTGGCAAAGAATTTAAAGAAACCTCGGATCCAATGCATCATGGTGTTCCCCCTGCCGGCACCGCAGAGGGTGTGGCAAACAGAACCACCTCTACCCGTCGGTTGCGCGCACGGCCTTCTGTTGTTGTGTTGTTGGCGACTGGCTGGGCCTCTCCCAGGCCTTGCGCGCGTATGCGCTGCGGATGCACGCCACGGTGTCGCAAAAGATGAGCGACCTGCTCTGCCCGGTCTTTGGAGAGCTCGAAGTTGGAGGGATAGCGTGCCGTGCGAATGGGCTGGTTGTCGGTGTAGCCACTGACCATGACGGAGCCCGGCTCCGCAGCCAGGGCATCTGCCACCCGCTGCAGCACGGGCAAATAGGCCGGGAGGACGGTGCTGGACCCCGAGGCGAACAGGCCATCGCCACGCAGCACGATGGTGCTGCGATCGGCTTCGTCATGCACGCTGACGAGACCCTCCAAAATTTCCGGTTCCAAAAATCGCTTGAAACGCAAAGGCGCAGGTTTGGCCACCGCCGCCACCGGCCGGTTCAATTGCAGTCCGGCGATTTTGTTGAACATCGCATCCGAGCGGCCCGCCAATGAAAAGGAGAACCACAAATAGCCAGCCAACGCGATCAGCGCCGCTAGACAAGTGACTACCCAGACCGGTAACAGGGTCCAGCCGCGCCTTCTGCGACCGTTCACGCCTTCCCAGTTGGGGGACAAATGCGCGTCATTGCCGCTGCCCAAATCGCGCAGAATCGTCCACAGGCGTTGGCGCAGGGTTTCGAGCTGGGCCTTGCCGTTGTCCACCACCCGGAAGCGCCCTTCCAGACCCAGGCAAATGCAGTAATACATCAGCTCCAGCAGATCGCGGTGCTGCTGCGGGTTTTGGGCCAGTTTGGACAGGAGCTGGAAGAATTTTTCACCGCCCCAGGTCTCGTTGTGAAACGTCACCAGCAGGCTATGGGGCGACCAAATGCCAGATCCGCCCCAAGGCGTTTGGCCGGCGGATTCGTCCAGCAGCGTACACAGGCAGTAGCGCGCGCCTACGATGCTCTCCAAAGGGACGCCCAGCTCACGCGCCTTGCGCTCAAATTCTTGTATCTTGCCTATCAGGAATTCACGCAGACCGGCGGTATCGCTGACTTCCGCCGTGTTCCGGATCTGCGGCGCCATGTTCAGTACCGGGTTGGCTGCCACCACCAAGGGGTTGGAGCCACTGACCACATCGGGCAAATCCAGCAACTTGGGCTCGTTCGGGTCCTCTTGCTTGGCGGCAGCCTTTGGTGCGTCAACCTTCGCAGCAGCTGCATCTTCTACAGGAAACATGCCTGAGAGAGTCTTTTCAGTGGAATTGGACACGGTGTTCTTTTTTCAGTGCTTGTCTGACCAGCCGCGATAGCGACCTGCAGCCAGACCGTTGGTGATCAGGACATGGGCGATGGCACGGCGTTTGAGAATCGGTGCTCCGGCCGATGAATGGCCATGCCCCTCATGGTTTGCCAGTGGGGGCCACCCTGGGTCGGCACGTTCAAGCTGCGGCATGTATCCCCACTCAGGGCTTGATCGCCCAAAATTCCATGCGCAAGCTGGGAAAGTCACCTGCCACATGCATGGCCACGCCGCCAGATCGTTCCAACTGGCCCCAGAGCTCATGCGTGGTGTCGAGCTGAAAGTAGTTGTAGTTCGCGTGGTAGGGAAGCTCACGTGGCGCAATCGGCATGGGCTGCAGGCGCACACCTGGCAGATGCAAATTGACGAGATCGCGAATCTTTTCCACCGGGCCAATCTTGACCTGCGTTGGAAAGCGCGCACGCACCACATCGGTCGGCAAATCGGCAAACACCGCCAACACAAAGCTGGCCTGCTTGACCAGGCTTGGGTCCGGGATCATGCCGACGCGCACGCCATACTGGCGCTCATGCAATTCAATCGGAATGGCGTTTTGCTCCAGCACCATCGACAGAGAGCGCCGGATGTCATTCACCACCACCTCAAAAGGCTGGCTGGGCGCATCATGGTCATACACCGGGTAGTCGATGGGGCGGCGCTGCTCGCGCGTGAATGTGGAGAGCTCTCCCGCAAGCTCTAGCAGATGCCCGTAGATGCGTTCGGGGTGCAGAATCTGGTGATCGCGCAGATGGGTGATCTTGGGCTGCCAGCGGTTGATGATGTTGAGCATCATGAAATCGCCCACCTCCGCGATTCCGCCCCGCCCTGGTTGTTGTACGCGAGCAGCCAGGGCTTCGCCCCGTTGCAACAGCAAGCCTGCGATGTCGTCCACCATGGCGTGCAGCAACTGGCTTTGCCCATAGGCAATTGACGGAGGGATAAACCGCGCATCCAGCACAACGGTGCCATCGTTGCGGCGCTCCACCACATGCACCACCCCTAAACGCAACCAGCTGTCGCTCAGGTCTGAGGCCGTAATGAGTTGCGCGCGCATGTGCGCCACTTGCGCAATGGCTGGCTCCCCTGCCTCTTCATTGCTATCCAGCAGCTCAGCATCTTCTGCGGTGTATCGGGCCAATGCCTGGGCGTTGGTAAAGCCCAGCTCGGTGGCTGAAGCCCGCCGCATCGGCAGCGCCAGGTAGATGCATTCGTCCTTGCAACTCTTGTCGACCTCCAAGGGCGCAATGCCCACATCCTGCCCCGGAAAACTGAAGGGCGTGCCATCTGGAAAAACGCCTACGGCGCTGAGCAATGCAATCTTGCCCAGTGCCAAGGCTTCTACATCCAACACCAGCTCGCGGAAGCCCCAAAAGTACGGCTCCGCAGCCAAAGCCCGGGCATGCGAGAAAAACTCCAGATAGCGCTCTTGCTGCTGAAAGTGCTGCGGGCGCAGAAACATGCCCTCAGACCATACGACCTTGCGATTGAACATGGTGCAGATGCCCTTCTGTACGTTGTTTAGAAAGGCAGCCGGATGCCGCCCGGCGCACTGGGCAGGCTAGGCGCGCTGCCAGTAGGCACCGGCACCTGAACCACGTTGGAGCTGACCGCCAGCTTGTTAGGGCCAACATCGACCTTGATGTATGAGGACTCAAACGTGGGGTTGAACACGGAAAAGCGCCCTACTTCCTTGGGCGCTGGCAGCGGTGCAACACCGCGCCACACCGCCTTATCCAGTTCGCGGTAGCCCACAAAAACGCCCAAAGCGCGCTCTTCGTCCGATGCTTTTCCGGTGAGCACCTTGGCCTCACCAGGCTGCAACATAAATGCCTCTTTGGACACCAGCTCGGATGCCAGCAGTTGGGCATCGTTGTCGTACAGCCCAAAAAAATCACTGTTGTTGAAAGCAGTGATGCCTTTGAGGCGGTAGACCCTCACCTCTACCGGGGTGGGCTGGCCATTGCGATCTGGGTTGAGCTGGTTGGCTGCTGTGATCACAACGGTGTAAGGCGCAGACACTGTAGGTGCTGGCGCGGCACAAGCCACCATCAAGAGGGCCGTGGCAAGGGTCAAAAGAGAATTTCTCATGTCTATAACATATTCTATTAATTGATAGTTATCGATAGATGATGATTATTTTGCCAGAGCAATGCCCGTCTGTGGCGCAGACTGTCTCAATACCGCCAACTTTTGCGAAATTGGGTAGCCTTTGAGGGAGGAGGAACGTGTGAGAGTGTTGGGTGGGTGGCCGGCAAATACCGTAATGGCAACTGTCTCTAGCCTGCACGAGGCCTCAGCATCGGCTCGGCAGAAGCTGGGATGTCTGGGTGCCGACGCCAGAGGGGTCGCCACAAAACTCCCTGTTGTTGTATGAACGCGGTCTCGGGCGTTCCGCAGCGCTGTCATCGTTACCAATAGCCGCAGGAAGACGTCTTTCGTCTTACCCATTTCGCCGTCTTTGCATGGCAAGGAGGAATGGCGATGCCATAGCCATTTGCGACCGAAATCTGACTTGGAAAGTTTTGGATGACATACATAAGATTCGTCACCTTCCGGGAGAAACGCTTGCAACCTCATGTGCGTAGGATTCTGTAATTTCGAAATTTCTACAGCCTCTGAATTTTGTGTTCCTAGTATTATCAGCCCTCCAGTGATTACTTTGGCTGAGATTTGAGATGAGTACATAATTGAGCTATTTATTGATTTTATTTTGTAGAATGGCGACTCCTTTGTTAAAAATGCATTCTTTCCAGCGAATTCTATGAGCTCGCTGAGAGAACCTTCTCTCCTAGGCGTGTTTTCCAAATTTGCGGAACCTATAGATGCCATGAAACCAAATCCATTTCCCCTAGATTTTCCATTTTCATAAAATCCTGTTTCTGCTACCCATGCATATTCTTTTTTATACCATGTCCATTTATCTTTATCTTTCATCAATGGAAATGCAGCTATGATACTATCTTTAATATAAAATGCTCCGCATTTATCATCCATTCTTGCTGTTGCATTAAGTGCAATCAAAGGGAGTATAATTAACATGGTTTTTTATAATCATTTTCTTGCTCCCGATCTATTTCTTAAAACTTTGGCGCCTATGTCTGCCAAATCAAAAAAATCAGCTATTGACGCGGAACCCGCACCTTGAACTTCTGGAAAGTAATATGGGGTTTCACAGGAATATCCTTGAGGTAGTTCAGATGACTTCCATATGCCATTGGATATATAGTCTGCCGGATAAATTGGAGATGCGTAAATGTTACCCCCCCCGATGATGCGGATAGGATCTTGATTAAGACACCTTCCAATCTGCGGATTATAATGCTGTTAGCCCTTCAATAATATTCGTAGCACCAAGTGGTACACAAAGGGCTTTGAGCTCTGTAGAAATTTCCAATAAAAAATATCTCCATCTGAATTATGTCTCTTTATCCAAGAAATTTTTGGAGAAAATTTCATGCCGGTACAAATCTCCTGATTCTGAAAAATAAAAGAATTCTTTTGCAACCCCAAGTTCAAATTCGCTATCGAAGGAAACTCTAATTAATTTTTTTCCCGTAGAAGTTGTTTGCGCAAAATTGACATTCAATAAAGTAACGCTTTTAAAATTCCCCAGCCTTGATTTGACAAATACAAATGATCGCTCGTAGTCAGCTTGCAGCGCGGACATCCCAGAATTTTTCTTTAATATTCTATAATTTTTGTAGTAATTGCTTTCATTGTAGTTAACATGGAAATCTTGGGCTTTTTTAATGAAGTCATCTTCTGAGATTGTCTTAGTGCAGGCAATTAAAGATATGGACATTAAAAACAAAAATATCAGTTTAAAATTTTTCATATTAGCATTCGGTTTTTTGCACGCAGGATATTTGACTTGCTGATGCCCCGTCCCCCTTAGCGATCCCTACGGAAATGGACGCGACATTTGTGTCATTATCTAAGATTCCTTGAACAGAGGCAGATCCCATAGCACCTCCGCTTAAAAGACCACCAGATGATGAACTTATTCCACTTGAAGGGGCACTGCCTGTAATTCCCACGCCAACTCCTGCCCCATACATAATCCCTACCCCAAGGAGGTCACAAGCTGTTGAGTAGGTGCAGTCAATTATTGATAAGTCTCTCCGGAGGCCGTAGACCTTGCCCTGTGAAATAGATTTTCCTGTGATGCCTTGTATTGCTCCATTTGTTTCTATTGATAAAGAAATAGGTAGCGGTTGTGCGGGGAGAGGAATCGAAGGAGGAGGCTTCATGGCGGCCGACAGAGCTCCTTGGTTACCCGGCAAGTTTCCATTAAACATTGGAATCGATGACCATCCCTGAAGTCCTTTAGGATCAAAAATTTGAATAGGATTATGCACATACAATATATGATTCAAGCCCCCTCTTAATCCAATGGGATCTTGATTTACATACTGACTCATAACGGATTCATAATACCGATGTCGGTTGTAATAAAGCCCCGTCCCTCCATCCGCATGCTGCCCCGGCAGTCGAATCGGCTGGTACAAGTCACCCGGGTTATGCTCCACCCGCACATTCCCCCAAGCATCTAATTGCACGGCCCAATCCAGCCTGCTGTCCTCGCGGATCAGCGCATTGGGCGTTCCCAGGTGGTCGCAGAGGTAGTGGCGGATCTCGACCTTTTGCGCCGCTTCTTCGCGCTGGGTTTTGACGGCCTGCTCAAACTCGTGGAGCTGCTGGCGCATGAAGCGCTGCACATCGCCACTGATGCCCAGCCTGCCAATGTTTTCGTTAATGCGCGCTGTCGTCGCGCTGAGGTCCGTGAACATGGAACGCAGCGCTTCTTGGGCGATGCCGGGCTGGATTTGTGCGAGAAGCTCTTCGGCCAGATCGGGCGCTGCTTTGCTGGCTCTGCGCAGTTGGATGAGTGGGGTAAACGACCCTGGCTCGTAGATGGTGTGGATGACTTCGGGTTGGGCCACGCCGTCATCGTCTTTGGCGTTGGCGCTGTTAAAGCGCTCGGTGTGGATCAGGCGATCTCCGTCCCAGCCGAAGTAATCGGTTTCCTTCTCTTCGTTTGAGCCGCCATTGCCCGGTGCGTTGTACTTGGCAAGACGCCGCCCAAACGCGTCGTATCGGTAGCTTTGGGTGTGGCGCTGACCTGCTTCTTCAACGACTACCTGCACCAACTGGTTGCCACTGTCATACGCCAGCTCCAGCTTGCGCCCCGTGGCCTCGTCCAGGCTTTGGGTGCGATTACCCCGGCTGTCGTACTGGTAGTGGATCTTTGCGCCTTGGCTGCTCGCATCTTCCTGGTTTTCGTAATAGGCCACGCGGTTGCCGGCCCAGCGTTTGCTGGTGTGCAGCGGTTGGTTGCTGCTGTGGTCTGGGGGAGCTTGGAGCGGATTGAAGTCGCTGCGCAGCAGTTGCTCTTGGGTGATGGGGTTGGCCTGGACGGCGGCGCGTTGTTGGGCGCGCAGGCGGTCGGTTTCGTTGAGGTGGCCGGTGATGGCGTCGGTTGCGGTGGGCCGGGTTTCTGGGCCTGCGATGGGCAGCCGGTTGCCTGCAGGGTCAAACTGCCAGCGCTGCGAGCCGGCGTGCGGCGTGTGCGCGCCGGTCAGGCGCCCTGCCCCGTCGTAGGCAAAGCGGCTGATACCGACGTGGCTGCGCATGCCGACCATCTGGCCCAGGCTGTCGTAGTAGTACTGGCGGGCGGTCATGGCGCCCAGCAGCGTTGGTGGCACGCGGCTGGTGTTGCCACCTCCTTGGGATGCCCCTGGGATGGACAGCATGTCATCCAGCGCGCTGCCTTGCTCCAAGCCCATCCACTGCATCGTTTCCATGCGCCCGGCTGCATCCCAGCTGAGCTTGCGGTACAGCGGCTTGGCGGTGCTCTCGCCGGGGGTTTGGCTCTTGATGTCGGTGAGGACTTGGCGGTGGATTTCTCGGTGCAGCGTGTCGCGCTCAAAGTTGACGAGGCTCTCGCCTTGCCAGGTGATGTCATGCACGTGGCCTGCGCCGTAGAGCAGGTAGGCGACGTTGCCCAGGCCTTGGAGCTGGCTGCCTTGGCGGTGGCCCAGGGCGTCTAGCTGGTGGCTGATGCGGTGTTCGAACTCGATCTCGGGGGTAAAGAACCGGTCTTGCAGATCATCCGGGGTGGGGGTTTTGTAGAGGCGCTGGACTTCGCCGATGACCCGGCCTGCTGCATCGCGCTCGATGACAGCTTCGCTTTGCAAGATGCCTTGTTGGGCTGGATGCTGGCTTGGGCCTTCGCTGCCAGTTTCTGTTGGGTGCCACACACTCGCTTGCAACAACTCACCGACTTTGCCCCATTCATAGCGCTGCGTGGTCGCCGGCAGCAGGTCGGTTGCTGGTAGATGGCGGGCCGCCAATTGGCCGGTGATGGTCCATTCGTAGTGGCTGGTGTGTGCTGCCAGGCCTTGCTCTGCGGCCCAGCCGTCTGAGGATTTAGTAAGCTGCCCGGCGGCATCGTATTCGTAACTTTGCACCCGGGCATCAAACCCGGTTTCTTGGGCCAAGCGGTCCATCACATCCCATGCAAAGCGGGTGTGCTCGCCGTTCTCGTTGGTGAGCTGGGTCAGCCGGCCTGCTTTGTCGTAGGCAAAGCCCAGGTGCTGACCCGCGTGGCTGCGCTGCACCAGGCGCCCCCAGAGGTCGTAGGCCATGCGCACGCTGGGTGCGGTGGTGCTGACGGGGATGCGGCTTTTGCTGGGACTGTTGAGTTCACGATCATCGCGGCGCCCGGCCTTCACTTCGACTACCTGCCCCCGGGCATCGTAGGTGTAGTGCTCGGTGCTTCCATCGGGGTAGTAAACCCCGCGCAGCTGGTCCTGCTCGTTATATTCATAGGCCATCCGCTCACCCAGCGCATTGCGCACCGCCGTGGTCTGGCCCCAGCGGTTGTATTCGTAGTGGGTGCTTTGGCCCGAGCAGTCGGTGTAGCTGGCGGTCTGCCCGGTGGGGGTGTAGCTGATATGTTTGTCGCGGCCATTGGCATCAGTGATGCGGATGGGCTTGTCGGCGTTGGCGCGCACGCCCAAGTCTGCGGGGCCGCCGGTGATGTTGGGATAGTGGTATTGCTCGCTGCTGCCATCCGGCAGGGTCACCCGCGTCAGGCGGTGGTGGTAGTCGTACTCGTAGTGCGTGGTGCGGCCAGCGGCATCGGTACTGCTTTGCAGCAGGTTGGTGGCGTCGTCAAATCGCTGGCTGCTACGGGTGCCGTCTGGGCCTTGGGTTGCCAGCAGCTGGCCCATGGGGCTGACGGCCATGTATACAGTGCGGCCCAGCGGGTCGGTGACTTCGCTCAAGTGGCCGTACTGGTTGTACTTGCGTTTGATCGTGCTGCCATCGGCCCGGGTGTGTTCTACGAGGCGCTGCAGCCCTGCTTCACCTTGAAATATGTATTTGTCGACTCTGCCCAAACTGTCGGTCACCACGCAAACACGACGCGGCTGGCCATCGATCTCCGGCAGCTCTTGGTAGTCAAACTTGTAGTCCAGGCCTTCTTGGTTGCGTTGCTCGATGGCTTGGCCGCCTGGCTCATAACGGTCATAGGCATAGTGGTGCTCCGGCCCGCCGCGCTCCTGGTGGGCAATCATCAAGTGGTTGCGCCAGGCAAAGCGGCGCACGACCTGGCCGTGGCGGTTGGTGACGGAGACCAGATCACCCTCAGCGCTGTAGCTGTACTGCACCAAGGTGGTGGGATTGGTCTGCAGCATGGACGCCAAAGGGTCGCGATACAAATCTACCTTTGACAGGCGCACGCCGCTGTCGGCTTGCCAGAAGAAATGTTCGTCTTCTTGGTCGTCGTTGTCAGTGCGCTTGTGGTGGAAGTGCTGGGCGTCTTGCGCGGCAAGCGCCTGCGTGTAGTGCAACTGGTAGCCCCGGCCCACGCCATCGTCGATGGTGGTGATGCGCTGCTGGCCCAGCACTTGGGTCCAGTGGTAGCGCTGCGAGCGCCCCAGTCGGTCCACCTTGCCCAGCAAGATCCAGTTTGCATCGATCTCCGGCTCGGTCACCGTGACCGGCTTGCCGGCGGTCTGCTGTTCATGGATCGCTTTGCGCGCCGCTTCGATCGCCTGCCAGTTCGCCGGGCCAAACACCCAGACGGTATCTCCACTCCCATTGGCCGCCAGGATCATCAAATCCCCGCAAGCCATATCGCGCCGAATCCAGGAGAAGCGCCCCTGCCACCACAAAGGCGCCTGCTGGCTGCGCGGAGGTGGGGCTTCAAAACTGTCTGCGGCGCCCGCCTCGGTGAACTTGGCGGGCCCGGTCATCGCTGCCAGATCGTGCGTCAGATTGCCCGGATGCCAGCCCGAGCGCAGCAGCCAGATATCTTCGCTAGGGCTGTAGATGGATTCACCAGCGGCCAGCGCATCAAAGGTGATCGTGCGGCCCTGGCTGTCGTGCAACAGAGTGGCGCTTGCTTCCACCTTGATGCGCAAGTCTGTCGGCAGGCCCCAGCCGTAGCCCAGCACCCCGCAATGCCCGCCATGCTGCGCGTTGACGTAGCTGCTGTACTGACGCTGCCAGACCAGGGGCATGGCGCCTGGAAATGCAAAGTCCAAGTCAGAAGCGCCAGACAGCACCTTGGCACCCAGCTGCGGATTGACGGGGTTGCCGACTGCCTCGCCGCCCGGGCAGACGGAGCACGCCACCCCGCCTTGGCTGCCTATCAGGACCGTCCTGGAGCCGGTGACGATTCGCGCGTATTTGACTTTGTCATCAATGCGGGCTGCTGCTTTTCCACTCATGGTTGAATCCAGTTCATTTGAAATTTTTGACATGCGTACAGAGACGCATACGGACAGATAGGAATGGGTGCTGTGATGGGGCGGCGCCTTACAGCAGGCAAGCCCGCTGCGCTGCGGAGCGGCCGTACACTCCTTTGGCGATCACCTCTATGCTTTGGCCCTGGCTAAGGTTGCGATAGACCTGGTTCCCGGTGCTGGGGAAGCTGGCGTGCGTGAGCCAGTCCCCGCATTGGGGTGCATACCTGTCAAACAGCTCGAAGACGGCGTATTGGTCGGTGTCTTCCAGCCTGGCGGCGTACATGCCGCGATCCGTGTGTACTAGCTCGACAATGGCTTTCATCGGTTGGCTCCCGGCTCAGCAATTGATACGCACCAAGTCCGAAAGGATCTGGATGAGCTCTTTGTTCAGGCGCACACTGCTGCTGCCGCAGGACAGCAGAATTTCTTCACTGGCACTGATTTCGATCTTTTTCGCTGTGATCTTTTGCGTTTCCTCTACGGTCAATGTGTCGCTTTTGACGTTGGCGGTGCGCGGGCCGGTAACCAATTCAGTCTTGCCAATGCCGCTGACTTCTAAACGCTGGCCAGCAACCACCGAGCTGTGCGCCATCACCACATTCTCGGAATGAGCCACGCCGACGTTGAAGGTGGAGAGCAGGCCCACCTTCTCCGACCGGATTTGGCCCACGGTGATATCCCACTTTTTCTTGATCTCGTCGGTCTCGTTTTTGAGGACTGTCTTGATACGGTTCTGTTTGACCGTCACGTCCTCGTTGCGGTCAACGGTGCGGGTGCGGTTTTGGTGCACGGTGATGGTTTCGTCGCCATCCACCGTCTCCGTGCGGTTCTTGTGAACGACATTGGTCTCGTTGCCGTCAATGGTTTTGCGCCGGTCATTGCCCACCCATTTGTCTTCGTCGTTTTCGACTTCGGTGAGCTGGTCCTTTTGCGCGTGCAGCCACAGCTGCTCCTGGCCTTTTTTGTCCTCAAAGCGGATGGCGTTGGCATCGCCTGCACCGTCTTTTTCGCCAGCGCCAGGGGCACCGCCCTTGCTGGATCGGGTTTTGATGCCGGACTGTGTCTTGTTGGCCGGCAAGTCCCAGGGCGGCATTTGCATGGCGTTGTAGACGCGTCCGGTGATGATGGGATAGTCAGGATCGCCGTTGAGAAAATCGACAATCACCTCTTGCCCGATGCGGGGAATGTGCATGCTGCCGTAGTTGGCGCCGGCCCAGGTTTGGGAGACGCGGATCCAGCAGCTGGAGTTTTCGTCTTTTGCGCCATAGCGATCCCAGTGGAACTGCACTTTGACGCGGCCAAATTTGTCGGTGTAAATCTCCTCCCCCGCAGGCCCGGTGACTACCGCCGTTTGGGGCCCGGTGGTGTTGGGCTTGGGGGTGATGCACTGGCTGCGGAAAGCAGTGGTCTTGGGCACGGCGCCAAAGCTGATGCGGTAGGTGGTGGGGCTGTCGGTGCCGGTGCGGCCCCCCGAGCCGCCAGCGCCATCGCTTCGACGCACGTTCTCTTCAAACCGGTAGAACGCGGACTCGATCAGGTACTCTTTGTTCTGGTCGGCACGAGGGTGTTTTTGTAAGCTGAACAGGTACCCGGGGGCGATGTTTCTGGCGTTGCCCTGCCCTTGCGCCATGTCGCGCTGGGCTTTTTGTTGCTCAATGCGTATCCGGGCGTAGTTTTCTCCGTCCCCCACATCGGTGTAACCACCCGGCCAGGCATAGACCTCACGGCTGTCTTCCGTATGGCCCGCTGGCTGGGCTTGGCGGGTGTCCAAGATGGCTTTGGGTTTGGTGAAATCGTAGTCGTCTGCAGTGAAATAACCTGAAGCTATATCTTCTGCAAAAGTCCAGATATCAACAACGTCTTCATCTTTGATGTGGGCGGCCCTGTCCGCGCTGTAATACGGAATGGTTGTTGGGCCATTGGGTAGCGGGGTGTGCGAACCGACGTCATCGCCCAGCACCAGCGTGTGGCTACCCATGCTGTGGGCGAAGAAGAAGTAGGCCCCCTCCATCTCCAACAGGCGCGCAACAAAGTTGAAATCGCTCTCGCCGTACTGGACCATGTAGTTCCAGGTGCGGTAGTTGCCGCTAAGCTTTTTTTCTATCGTGAATCCGTAGGGGCCCAGCACTTCCTCAACGATCTCGGGCACGGTCTTGGACTGGAATATTTTGTAGTCCGTGCGCTTGCTGGCATGCCATAGCCAGGGCCGGAGGACGGCCTCGTACGCATTGAAGTCCCCGTCGCGGCCAACACTGCTCCATTGGGTAATTTGACCAGACAGGTAGCGCTTGCCAGGGCCGCCGAGCTCCGTGGTCAGGTCAACCTCAATCGTCATGTCCTGACCGAGCAAGCTCTTGGCATCAATGAATGCGTTCTGGCTGATCAGGCGAACCCGGAACTCGAACAAGCGAGAGATCTGCTCGTTCCCTGCAAGTGATCTGAACTCCAGCTGGTCACCCAAGCTGCTGTGGGCGGTGAAGGTGCGGCTCATGGTCCCAGGCTCCTATCCAAAAAGTTGTCTCGATGCATCAGTGCTATCGAAATCATTGTCTCGATAAATTTTAACAAGTATGATAGCTAAAAAGTTATGAAAACAGCCACCGATAGCATTTGGCAGATGTGAAATAGGTCTGAATTGCAACGCAAGTGGTTGAAATTTATTTATTTTTCTATTCATCAAACCATTCGGGAGTGGACATATGACAACGAGCATGAATATCAAGCAGCGCCTGGCTGCTAGAGGTAAAAGCGGGCAGAAATTCATTGCTCGCAATCGTGCGCCACGGGTCCAGATCGAATACGACGTCGAGGTGTACGGATCGGAGAAAAAGATCCAGCTGCCTTTTGTGATGGGTGTGATGGCCGATCTATCTGGCAAACCTGCCGATCCACTGCCAGAAGTGGGTGACCGCAAGTTCTTGGACATTGATGTCGATAACTTCGATAACCGCATGAAGGCCATCAAGCCACGGGTGTCGTTTCAGGTTCCGAATACCTTGACGGGTGACGGAAACATGGCGATCGACATCACGTTTGACAGCATGGATGACTTCTCCCCGGATGCGGTGGCCAGAAAAGTGGATTCACTCAATACGTTGTTAGAAGCGCGCACACAACTGGCCAATCTTCTGTCGTATATGGATGGCAAATCCGGCGCAGAGGATTTGATTGCCAGGGTATTGAATGACCCAGCGCTGATGAAGGCGCTGTCATCGACCCCTTCAACGCAGCAAAAACCAGAGGGTAACCCTGGTGAAGAAGCCTAGTACCCACGCCTTGCAGGCAAGAGCCCATAAAGGAAAAAAGCATGGCGCAAACTGAGAAACTTGACCTTGTCCCATCGGCAGTGCTGGAGCAGGATGCATTCGCTGCACTGCTTAACAAAGAGTTCAAGCCCAAGACCGACCAAGCGCAAGAAGCCGTAGTATCAGCCGTGCGTACCTTGGCTGAGCACGCTTTGGCGCATACCACTGTCATCTCCAGCGATGCCTATCGCACGGTGGAGGGCATGATTGCCGAGATAGACCGCAAGCTATCCGAGCAAATCAACCAGATCATCCACCATGAGGATTTCCAGCGCCTGGAAGGCAGCTGGCGCGGTCTGCATTATTTGGTCAATAACACTGAGACCGATGAGATGCTCAAGATCCAGGTCTTTAATATCAGCAAAAAAGACCTTGGCCGGACGCTGCAACGTCATAAGGGCATTCTTTGGGACCAAAGCCCCATTTTCAAGAAGGTGTATGAGGCCGAATACGGCCAGTTTGGTGGCGAGCCCTTTGGCTGCCTGGTGGGCGACTATTTCTTCGACCACAATCCGCAGGATGTGGCGCTTCTGACCGAGATTTCCAAGATTTCGGCATCGGCCCACTGCCCTTTTATTGCGGGAGCGGATTCGAGCCTGATGCAAATGGAATCCTGGCAGGAGCTGGCAAATCCACGCGATCTCACCAAGATTTTCGGCAACACCGAATACATCAAATGGCGGGCGCTGCGTGATTCAGACGACGCACGCTACCTGGGTTTGACGATGCCACGTTACCTGGCGCGGCTACCCTATAGCACCCGAGACAACCCGGTCGATGGCTTTGATTTTGAAGAAGACACCGCAGGCGCGAATCACAACAATTTCTGTTGGTCCAACTCGGCCTATGCGATGGCGACGAATATCAATCGCTCTTTCAAACACTATGGCTGGTGTACTTCGATCCGGGGTGTGGAGTCCGGAGGCATTGTCGAGGATTTGCCGGTGCATATTTTCCCCAGCGATGACGGCGGGGTCGATATCAAATGCCCGACTGAGATTGCCATCAGTGACCGGCGCGAGGCTGAGCTTGCAAAAAATGGCTTGATGCCGCTGATCTACCGCAAGAACAGCGATGTTGCCGCATTTATTGGCGCGCAATCCTTGCAAAAGCCTGCGGAGTATTACGACGCTGATGCAACTGCCAATGCCAACCTGTCGGCGCGCCTTCCCTACCTCTTCGCTTGCTGCCGATTTGCGCACTACCTCAAGTGCATTGTGCGCGACAAGATCGGCTCTTTCAAAGAGCGTGACGATGTCGAGCGCTGGCTGAACAACTGGATCATGAATTACGTCGATGGTGATCCAGCCAACTCGTCAGAAGGCATCAAGGCGATGAAACCACTGGCGGCGGCGGAAGTCATTGTCGAAGAAATCGAGGAAAACCCCGGGTATTACGCCGCCAAGTTTTTCCTGCGACCCCATTACCAGCTCGAAGGCCTCACGGTTTCCTTGCGCTTGGTCTCGAAGCTTCCTTCTGTGAAGCAAGCTGCAAGCTCGTAGCAGTCCTTTTATTTTCAATAATTTTTCAAGGAGAGAGAAATGGCAATCAATCGTTTGAACAGTCCTGTAGCCAATGTGTCCCCCGAGCAGCGCCTCGGTGGTGTGGTCGATATTTACTGCAAGATCGACGGTGTTGATGGTGAGTCTATGGATTCCAAGCACCAAGGCTGGATCCACGTGGAAGCCATTGCTGGCGGTGTTGCAAACGCTGGGGCTTTCGCTTACGGCGGTGGCGGCGGCTCGGGTAAGGCGCAGTGGCAGGACATCACCATTCGCGGCAAGTTTGACAAGTGCTTTGCCACAATGATGCAAAAGTGTGCGACTGGTGAGCACATCGGCAAGGTGGAGATCTCCGCCTGCAAGGCCGGTGGCGACCAGCAGGAGTTTCTGAACATCAAGATGGAAGACGTGATAATCTCGTCGCTGAATCTGTCTGGCGCTGAATCCACCGAGCCGATGTTTGACTGTGGCTTCAACTTTGCCAAGGTTACGGTGACGGGCAAGGGCCAGGACAGCAAGGGCAATATGGGTGGCGCTGTTACCGCAGGCTATAACGTCAAGCTTAACCAAAAGATCTAAGGCTAATAAAGCCATAGCGGAGGGGCGTTACGCCCCTCTTTCTGTTTAAGCGTTCTGGATCTGGCTGATATGACCGAAGTGGCCCCCTTTTCTCTCCCCGAAAAAACTGCACGGGTTCAAGACGCCATCAGGCGGCAACCTGCGGATGACAAGTTGCGTATTCATCTGTTCCAGTTGTATGCGCAGGATGGCCGCTGGCAAAAAGCCTTGGCGCAAATGCAAATGGCGGCGCAACTGAATAACGACCACCAATTGTTGGCTCAGGCCTATCGTCTGGCAATCCGTGCAGAGCTGTTTCGAGAAGATGTTTTCCTGGGGTTGCGCTCTCCGTCCATATTGGGCCAGCCTGGGCAATGGGTCAGCTACTTGAAAGAGGCCCTGCTTGCCGATGCAACGGGGCAGGAGGCCAAGGCGCAGGATTTGCGCATGCTGGCGCTCGATGAAGCCAGCGCTGTGCCAGGCCAACTGGATGCACAGCCATTTACATGGATTGCTGATGCGGATGCGCGCTTGGGGCCAGTGCTGGAGGTTTTTGTAAATGGTGCCTATTACTGGCTGCCATTTGATGCCATCAGCGAACTGCGCCTGGAGCCCCCTGCCGACCTGCGCGACCTGGTGTGGATGCCCGCGCAGCTCACGTTGGTGAACGACGGCAAGCACGCCGTGCTGCTGCCAGCACGTTACCCATTGTTGGGTGATGGCATAGAAGATGGACATCGCCAATCGCGTGTGACTACCTGGGTGGAGCGCGGGTCGGAGCCGGTGGGCATGGGGGTGAAGCTGCTTGTCACGGACAGTGCAGAGTTGTCGATGCTGGACTTGCGGCATCTCCAGCTCGACCACGCGCTGACCGAGGCTTACCAGGATTGAGCCCGGCCATGCTGCGAGACTCCAACGCCTTGCCTTCACACGGCACCGCTGACAGCCTGCTGCCGACGCTGCTGGACCGCCTCACCGACCATGCACCCCAACGGGCACACGACACGCTGGCAGAAGTGGCGATGACCCGTAAGCAATTGCGGCAGATCATTCTGAGGGATCTCTCCTGGTTGCTCAATGCCACCAACGGCGACACGGATCCCGCGATCCAGGCCTTCGCTGAAGTGCGTAGATCCACCTTGAACTTTGGCTTGCCCGCGTTTTCAGGAAAACGCGCAGCCGATGTCAAGCTCGCCGATCTGGAGCAGGAGATGCGGCAGTCCATTGCTTTGTTTGAACCCCGAGTGATTGCCCAGACCTTGAGCGTGCGCAGCCATGTTTCTAACGACAATGAGGCAGCGCATAACATGGTGGTGTTTGAGATCCGCGGCCAGATCTGGGCGCAGCCCTACCCGATTGAGATGCTGCTCAAATCCAGCATCGATCTGGAGACAGGGTCTGTCTCCCTGCTCGACCAATTGGGAGACAGCTGATGGATCCGCGCCTGCTCGATTACTACAACCGGGAGCTATCATTTATTCGCGAAATGGGCCAGGAGTTCGCCCAATCGCATCCCAAAATCGCTGGCAGGTTGGGGATGAAAGGCACTGAAATTGCCGACCCTTTTGTTGAGCGGCTCATCGAGAGCTTTGCGCTGCTCACGGGCCGCATACAGCTCAAGATGGATGCGGAGTTTCCCAAATTCTCCCAGCGATTGCTAGAGTTGGTCTATCCCCATTACCTGGCGCCTACACCGGCCATGGGCATCGTCCGCATGCACCCGGGTGAGACGGACAAGGGCCTGACAGGCTCCTTCACGCTACCCCGCCATTCAGCGGTGCGTACGCCTGTCTCGCCTGGACAGATAACGCCCTGCCAGTTCTCAACCGCCCATGATGTGGAGCTATTGCCGCTGTGCATTGCGCATGCCCAGATGGCTGGGCAGATCAGCGATGTACGCATACCCACCGGCTCGCAAAAAGTGCATAGCAGCCTCAGTATAGGTTTTGCGGCCCTCGGAGAGCACTCCATCCAGAGCATGGATTTTGACCAGCTCCCTATCTACATAGCGGGTCCGTTGGAGAGGGCATTGCTGCTGCTTGAGCTGGTCTGTGGGCGGCGTGTGGCAGCGGCCATTCGCTGGAAAGAAGGCCATGCTGATCAACAAGTCTGGCTGGGCTCAGACCAAGTGGAAGGCATCGGGTTTGAAGAGCATGAAGGGCTGATTCCTTACGGCAACAAAAGCTTCGGGGGCTACCGATTGCTGCAGGAGTACTTTGCCTGTCCTGATCGGTTCCGATTTTTCAAAGTCAGTGGATTGCGCCCTATTTTGCAGCGGATCGCCGGCAGGCAGTTCGAGCTGGTGGTGTATTTTGACCGCCCCGTTGTCAATCTAGAGAAGGTCGTGAGTGCGGACAGCTTTCATCTGTTCTGCACGCCCGTGATCAACCTTTTTCCAAAACGAGGCGACCGGGTAGATATCTCGATGGCCCACTACGAACACCATCTGTTGGGCGACAGAACACGGCCATTGGACTATGAGGTCTATTCGGTATCGTCAATCCAGGGATTCAACTCCAGCAACGCAGAGCTTCAGAAATTCTTACCCCTTTATGAGACGCTGGGGAGCGCTGGCGTATCACAGGCCTATTTCTCCATGCGCCGCGAACCCCGCAAGCTCTCGGAAGTAGCCAGAAGGAATGGCCCGCGTACGGGATATATCGGCAGCGAAGTCTTTGTACAGCTTGTCGATCGGCTGGATGTGCCCTACAGCGGGGACATCAGCCGCATCGCGCCCGAGATGTGGTGCACCAATAGAGACCTGTCATTGCTGGTCACCAGTGCCGGGGAGCGTAACCTGGAGCTGATGGCCTCAGCGCCCGTCAGCCAGGTCGAGCTGATCAGTCAACTGACCCGCCCTAGCCCCGCTATTGCCGAGATGCGTACCGCTTGGCTGTTGATCAGCCATTTGCAGCTCAACTACCAAACCTTGACCGATTCCTCGCCCCAGGAAGGCGCCAAAGTCATGCGTGAGTTGCTGAGCCTTTACGCTTTGCTGAGTGAGCACGACACTGCCCAGCAAACGGAGGCTGTCGTGAGCATGCAGGTCACTCCCATGCATGCCCGGGTACCGCGTGCTGGTCCCATTCTGTTTTGCCGAGGGGTGGATGTGCAATTGACGCTGGACCAAGCCAAGTTTGGTATTGGCAGCCCCTGGCTGTTTGCTGCCGTGATGGAACGCTTTATTGCGCGGCATGTTGGCATCAACACGGCCACGAGATTGAAGGTCAGCACCCTCCAAAAGGGTGAGTTTGCCCGCTGGCCTGCCCGCATGGGTATGCGCCCCAACGTTTGACTCGCTGCAAAAGGGAGTACAGCCAATGGAGAGCCCAAATGACGAGATAGCCGCGCAGGTCGTGCCGAATACGCTGCAAGGGCTGCTCGACGCCAATAGGCTGCCCGTCGAGGGCATTGATCTTTTTGCGCTGTTGCGCCATGTTGATGCACGCAGCGCCGGTGCGCGTCTAGGCTATGCGCTCACCCCTCGCGAAGACGCGGTACGGCTAGGCCAAAACCCATCCACCTTGTTTGCACCTTCCACGGTTTACAGCATTGATACGGCAGATCACCACGCAGACGCCGCTGTCAAGATACTCAGCTTTGGCGTGTTTGGCCCCAACGGGGGCTTGCCTTTGCATTTGACCGAGTATGTGCGCGAACGTCTGCACAACCATGGCGATAGCTCGCCTGCCGACTTTGTCGACATGTTTCACCATCGGCTGATCAGCCTTTTCTACCGCGCCTGGGCCGACGCCCAACCCATCGTGCAGCTTGACTCCCCCGGCAAGGACAAGTTCAGCAGGTATGCCGGTGCCTTGGTAGGTATGGGGTTTGATGGCAGTTGGGACCGTGACTCGGTGGAGGACAGCGCCAAACTTTATGCCAGCTGCCACTTGGTGAGGCAGACACGCAATGCAGAAGGACTGGAGCAGCTGGTCGCCCATTACTTTGGCACGCCTGCCAGGCTGACTGCCTTTGTCAGCAACTGGATCGCCATTGATTCCCAGGAGCAGACCCGCCTTTGCAGCAGCGGGGCCAACAGCCAGCTAGGGATCAACGCGATAGCAGGCGCCAAAGTGGAGGATGTGCAAAGTCGCTTTCGGTTGACTTTGGGCCCCATGCCCTTACCTCTTTACGAGCGCTTTTTGCCCCTCCACCGCAACAACCTCCGTTTGCGTGATTGGGTTCGCAATTACTTGGGTGTTGAAATGGACTGGGATGTGGAGCTGCAGCTGATGGCAGATCATGTCCCTAGCAGTGCTCTGGGAAGCGCTACGCGTTTGGGCTGGACGACCTGGTTGGGCCAACGCAACCCAAGCCAACCGGCCAATGATCTGCGATTGAACCCGGAGCGGGACGCGTACCGGATGACATCCGTTCAAGCTGGGTCCTAGCGGGTCCAGACTCATAGCTGTCGAAAAGAAAGCCCACAAGGATACCCAAGGCACATTGGCCGATGACCATGTGCCTTGGCTTGCTTTTCAGGTGAATCGCAGAGAAAAATCCTGGCCAGCGGCCGACAACTGCACGCTTTGAAGAGGAATGCCGTCCATCGTACGGCTCAGAATTTCCTGGCTGATGCCCGCCAGCACATGGTTGGACAAAATAGCATCGACCATGCGACCACCGGATTCGATGTCGGTAGCGCGCGCAATGATGGCGCTGACGGCGGCATCATCCCAGGCGAAGACGCAGGCATGGTTCTCTGCGATCCGGCGCTGGATACGCGCGAGCTTCAGTGCAACGATGCGGGAGATGACATCCGGCGCAAGCGGGAAATACGGCACAACAGCCATCCGTCCTAAAAAGGCTGCGGGAAACACCTTTAACAGCGGTTCGCGCATGCTAAGAGCCAGCGCATCTGCGTCAGGGATCAGATCTGGATCACTGCACATGTTCATGATCAGGTCGGAGCCCACATTGGACGTCAGGATGATGACCGTGTTCTTGAAGTTGATCAGCCGCCCTTCGCCGTCTTCCATCACCCCTTTGTCAAAGACCTGGAAGAAAATCTCGTGCACATCCGGATGGGCCTTTTCGATCTCATCGAGCAGTACCACACTGTAAGGCTTTCGGCGTACCGCTTCCGTCAATACGCCCCCTTCGCCATAACCCACATAGCCCGGCGGCGCGCCTTTGAGGGTGGAGACCGTATGAGCTTCCTGAAACTCGCTCATATTGATGGTGATGAGGTTGTGTTCACCGCCATACAGGGACTCCGCCAAGGCCAGGGCGCTTTCGGTCTTGCCGACCCCGCTGGGTCCCACCAACATGAATACGCCAATCGGCTTGGAGCTGTCCTCAACCCGAGCGCGTGAGATTCGGATATGCTGCGCGATCTTGGCCAGGCTATGGTCTTGGCCCACCACGCGCTTGCCCAGCGTATCGGCCAGCGCCAGGACGGCAGCTATCTCGTTCTTGACCATGCGGCCAACAGGTATTCCGGTCCACTCCGATACTACCGTGGCAACTGCCTGAGCATCGACGGATGGCAGCACTAGCGGTGTCTCGCCTTGTACTTCAACCAGCTCCTTCTGCGCCTGTGCAAGTGCAGCCATGGTGGCTTCGCGCTCCTTTTCGGAGATCAGCTTGGCGGGAGCTGCGGCCTCTGTGGCGCTGAGCAACGAATCAGCAAGGGCATGCGGTGCGTTGCCTCCCTCTGGGGGCGGCGGCAGCGGGGAAAGAGCGCCACAGGTAACTTCCGGATTTAGCTGTTGCCGCAGCGCAAATATCGTTGCGACCAGGGCATGCTCCTTTTCCCAGCGCTCATGATGCTGGGTCAGTGCCACATCCAGCGCCTTTAAGCGACTGTTGATGGCTTGGATGCGCTCGCTATGGCCGATACCTATGGAAGATTCCCGCTCGAGCATTGCGCGTTCGGTGCGCAATCGTCCCGCCTCACGCTCGAGCGTCTTCAGGTGCACGGGAGTTGCATGTTGGGTCAGAGAAACACGGGCACATGCGGTATCCAGCAGGCTTACTGCTTTGTCTGGCAATTGGCGCGCGGGGATGTAGCGGTGTGACAGCTGCACCGCCGCTTCTATGGCTTTGTCCAAGATAAGTACCTGGTGGTGCTCCTCCATCTGCCTGGTGATCCCCCGCAGCATCTCCACGGCCTTGTCTTCATTGGGCTCATCGATCTGGACGACTTGGAAGCGGCGGGTCAGCGCAGGGTCCTTTTCGATGTATTTTTTGTACTCTGCCCAAGTCGTCGCGCCGATGGTGCGCAGGTTGCCACGCGCTAATGCGGGCTTGAGCAAGTTGGCCGCATCACCCCTCCCCTGGGCGCCGCCTGCGCCTACCAGCGTATGCACCTCATCGATGAACAAGATGATCTTGTTGGCGCTGTTCTGCACCTCATCGACGACCTGGCGCAGTCGCTGCTCAAACTCCCCCTTCATGCTGGAACCGGCTTGCAACAGCCCGACATCGAGCGTGTAGACCGACACATCTCGCAGCGCAGGCGGCACATCACCCGTGGCCACCCGCGCCGCAAAGCCTTCGACCACTGCAGTTTTGCCTACCCCGGCCTCACCTGTCAGCAGCGGGTTGTTTTGGCGCCGGCGTAGCAACACATCAATGATTTGGCGGATCTCGTCGTCTCTTCCAGTGACCGGGTCGAGCTGCCCTTCTCGCGCCTTGGCGGTCAGGTCCTGCGCAAACTTTTTCAGTGCGCTGCCCTTGGCGTTGTTCGACGCTAGCGCCTGGCTGGCGTCACCGGGCTGTGCGGCGTTGCTGCTAGTTCCATCATGGGCCAGTTGCGCGTCTTCCGGAGATCCGCGTACCACCTGGGCCAGACATTCAACAACCAGATCAGGCTGCAGCTTGCGAAACTCAGGCGACATGCGATGGAGCACGGAGCGCAAGCTGTCGGTTTTGAGGATCCCTACCAACAAATAGCCACTGCGGATCACATCGTCGGCAAACAGCAAGCTGGTGTAGATCCATGAGCGTTCAATGGCCAGGTCGATGTGCTCGGAGAAATCGACGATGGCAGTGGCGCCCCGCGCGAGCCGGTCCAACTCGTTCGTCATGCCTTTTTCCAACTCTGCCGTATCGAGCTTGAAATGCTTGGCGATGCGGCGGAAGTCCGAATCCTGGTCCTGCTGGATCTGGTGCAGCCAGTGCACCAATTCGACATAGGGGTTGCCGCGAAGCTTGCAGGCGACCGTTGCCGCCTCTGCTGCACGAAAGACTTGGGGGTTCAACTTGCCAAACAGATGGCTGCGACTGATCTCCGACATGGGGGCTCCAAGA
>Ga0308165_1000872_pt1 | contig 46850 bp, 37 predicted proteins | sample PhyWR2_FD_201032 | JGI IMG/M metagenome (GOLD analysis project Ga0308165, IMG submission 201032) | Phyllosphere microbial communities from UC Gill Tract Community Farm, Albany, California, United States - DLSLW.R2 | ecosystem: Host-associated > Plants > Phyllosphere > Unclassified | place: USA... | reverse complement strand
AACCGCAGTCAAAAATGGCGCTGAGCGAACGGTTCGAGACCTATGGCTCGAAGCCTGAAGCGAAGGCACCGCCTAAGCGGCGACATTTTGCGGTGGAGAACGAAAGTACCTGAAACACGTCCGCCCAACGAGCGGAGCGCGCAGTAAAGAGCCGGGGATTCTCAAGGGGCGCGGCGATAGGCGCCCCTTGAGGCCGGTGTGGCGGCAGCGCACGCTGTTGACCTTAAAGCGCAGGGCGTTCGCTCAAACGCCCCAACACGCTTGCTCCTATCATCCCGCCGTTCCCGCCAGCGCCAGCAAACTTCCCTGTGACGACCAGAGGTTCCGGGTAGCGATGCAGCACGCCATTGCGGACGGCCAGATCGAGCGCGGTGATCAGGGGGACGGCGTTGGCTAAGCCGCCGCCGACCACGATTTTGGAGGGGCCGAGGATATTAACCAGCAGCGCCAGAGGTTCGGCGACCAGTTGCAGCCAGGCTTGGATAGTTAAATCCGAGTCCGGCTGGCCGTTTTGCCAGCCGTCGACGATTTGCTGGCTGGTGCGTTCTTGCTGATTGAGATGCTGGTGCAGACGCTCTAAGCCGCGCGCGCCGCCGAGAATGTCCAGACAGCCGTGTTGGCCGCAGGCGCAGGGCAGGCGGGGGATGTGATAGGTCTTGCCATTGATCAGCAGCTCGGTGCGGGTGATTGCGCCGTGGCCCCATTCGCCGGTGACGCCGCCGTGACCGCGCACTAGCTGGCCGTTGATAACCAAACCTCCACCAACGCCGGTGCCGAGAATAATTCCCGCCACAATCGGCTGATTCTGCGCATTTCCGGCATAGGCTTCGGCCAAGGCAAAACAGTCGGCGTCATTGGCGGCACTCACCGGGCGCTGCAAGGCGAGGCTGAGATCAGCCGCCAGCGAACGGCCGGTAAATGCCGGAATATTGGTTGCCAGCAGCTCGCCGGTTTGTGGTGAAACCAACCCCGCCGTGGAGATAGCCAGCGGCGTGTCAGCAGGGTAGCCCGGCGCGTACTGGGTGATCAAACCCTGTACGGCAGCGACGAAAGCGTCCCACGAGGCAGTCGGGGTCGGCACCTTGCCAAACTCTTCCACTTCTCCTGAACGCGCGGAAATACCAAACTTAATAAATGAACCGCCGATATCGGCACAAAAAACCGCCGCATCAGCTGACGCAGCGGAGAAAGGTTTGCTCATGAGCGGGTATCCAGTAAATCGCGTAATCCATCGCCCAGGACGTTAAACCCGAGCACCGTCAGCATGATAGCCAGACCGGGGAACAGCGAAAGGTAAATATTTATGCCGAGGAAGTTTCGGCCATCGCTCATCATAGTACCCCATTCCGGCATGGGTGGCTGCACGCCTAAACCAAGAAACGAGAGGCTGGCGGCGGCCAAAATCACTGTCCCGGCAGTCAGCGTCGATTGGACAATAATCGGCCCGACGGCGTTGCGCAGAATGTAATGCACGATAATCCGGTAATGTGACAAGCCGAGTGCCTGCGCCGCCTCGACGTATTCCATCTGTTTTAGGCCGAGAGTCAGGTTGCGGCTTAGACGGGCATAAACCGGAATGGCGAACAATGAGATGGCAATCAGCAAGTTGACCAATCCACCGCCCAGAATGCTGACCACTAGAATCGCCAGCACGATGCCGGGGAAGGCAAACAGCATGTCCATAAACCACATAATGACCATATCGACGTAGCGCCCGGCCATCCCGGCGATCACCCCCAGCGGGATGCCGATAAGCATCGCCAAGCCGACGCTCAGTACCACTTCAATAATGGAAATCCGCGCGCCGTAAATCACTCGCGCGAAAATATCGCGGCCATAGTCATCAGTGCCGAAAAGATGGTCTGCCGAAGGGGCAAGCAGGGTATCTATCAGGTCCTGCGCGTAGGGATCGTGACGCGTCAGCCACGGCGCGAAAATACCGACTAAAACAATCGCGCCGACAATCAGACCGCCAAAGGTCACCGCCGGATGACGCCATAACCAGCGGAAGAACCGCAGCGTGCGCGGCTTGCGACGGGGTAGTTGCGTGATAATGGCAGACATTAATCGAACCTTATTTTTGGATTCAAGAAGGCAATCAACAGCTCGCCGAGCAGGTTCATCACCACCACGCCGCACACGGCGACCAGCGCCACGCCCTGAATAACCGGGTAATCGCGATAGCGCACCGAGTCCACCAACAGACGCCCGATGCCCGGCCAGTTAAACACCGACTCGGTGACCACCGCGCCGCCAATCAGGCTGCCGAAGTTGAGGGCGACAATGGTGACAATCGGGATCAGCGCGTTGCGAAACGCGTGGCTGCAATAGATGGTGACGGCGGACAGCCCTTTGGCGCGCGCGGTGCGGATGTAGTCCTCTGACAGCACGTCGAGCATGCTCGAGCGAGTCATGCGCGCCATCACCGCCATAGGTAACACCGCCAGCGTCACCGACGGCAGGATGTAGCTCTTCCACGAGGTTGCGCCGAGCAGCGGCAGCCAGCCGAGGGACACCGAGAAGTAGTTCATCGCCATCAGCCCGAGCCAGAAGTTAGCTATAGAAGCCCCGGCAATCGCCAGCAGCATCACGCCGTAGTCCGGCCAGCGATTGCGATACATCGCGCCAATCATCCCGGCGGGGACGCCAATCACCACCGCCAAAAAGTAGGCCAGCACGGCGAGTGCCAGCGTATAGGGCAGACGCTCGCCGATTTCCTGCGTGACGGGCTGCTGCGACTGCAACGACAGCCCGAGATTCCCGTGCAAAACGTCGGTGGCAAAATGCACGTACTGGGTGACGATCGGCTGATCCAACCCAAGACGTACGCGCATATTGTCCACTGCTTCCTGCGTCGCTTCCGGCCCGGCCATCAGGCGTGCCGGGTCGCCCGGCAGCGCGCGGATAGACCCAAAAATCAGCATCGACACGCCGATCAGAATGACCGGGAAGGCGATGAGTTTTTTTGCCAGATAAGCTTTCATATCAACCCTTATGTGCGTCTTTTACAACAATCTGACCACCCGGAACCATGGTGACGCCGGACACGCCGGTGCCTGTCGCGAACAGGTCATTCTGGTAGTACAGCAGCACTTGCGGCGCTTGCTGGTTGATCTCTTTCTGCGCTTCGACGTAGATGGCGTTGCGGGCATTTTCATCCTGCGTTGACGCCGCCTTGTCTAGCATCTCATCCAGTTTAGGGTCATTGAAGAAGCCAAGGTTCGCGCCGCCCGGTGCAAAGCTTTTGCTGTAGTAGAGTGGACGAAGTTGCAGGTCTGCGCCGTTAACGCCGGAAGACCACGAGGCCAGCACCGCGCCGGTATTATCGGCTTTTTTGCCAGCCTGATCGGCAAAGGCGGCTTTGGCCCAGACGCCGCTCTCCATCTGGCGAACATCCAGCTTCACGCCAATTTTGGCCCACATGCTTTGCAGCACTTGGCCGATACGCGCGTCTTGGCCTTGTACCGCAATCGACATGGTAAAGCCGTTTGGCAGCCCGGCCTCTTTCAGCAGCGCCTTGGCTTTCTCCAGATTCAGCGGATACGGGTCGAGGGTTTTGTCATAACCCGCCGTGACCGGAGCCAGCGGCGAGTTAGCCGGAATGGCGAAGCCGGACATGATGGCGCGCACCAGACCCGCGCGGTCGGTGGCGAAGTTCAGCGCCTGACGAACGCGCACGTCATCTAACGGCTTGAGGTCCGTGTTGAGCGCCACCCAGAATACGGCGGAGCCTGGACTCTCATGCAGCTGGAATTTAGGGTTGTTTTTCAGCACGTTGGCGAACTGCGGCGGCACCGGGTTAATCACGTCAGCTTCGCCAGCCTGCAGGGCCATGTTCATCACCGAAGGCTCGGCGCTCCAAGTCCATTTCAGGTCATCCGGTCCGCTGGCTTTATCACCCCAGTAGCCCGGATATTTCTCTTCCAGCACGAATTCGCCGGTTTTGTACTGCACCATTTTGTACGGGCCAGTCCCCACGGCTTTGCTGTCCAGCGTACCGGCCTTGTCGGCGGTTGGGCTGACCATCAAGGACGCGCCAGTAGTCAGTAAATTGAGGAAGGCAGGGTAAGGCTTCTTCAGGGTGAACAGCACCGTGGAGTCATCCACCTTGGTCACGCTTTCGAGGAAGGTACGCAGACGCCCGCTGGCCGCCAGACCGCGCTTGGCGTCGAGGTGGCGGGCAAAGTTGGCGACTACCGCATCGGCGTTAAACGGCGTGCCGTCGTGGAAAGTCACCCCGCTGCGCAGCTTAAAGGTCCACTTCAGGCCGCTCTCATCGCTACTCCACGAGGTGGCGAGCGCCGCCTCAGGCTTCAGCTCTGGCGACATGCGCAGCAAACCTTCATACATCGGGTCCAGCACCGTGCCGGTAAAGGTCGCCGTCTGGTTGCCGGGATCCATGCTGCGCGGCGCTTCGTTCTGCATGATGGTCAGGGTGGCCGCGTAGAGCGGGGAGGAAAGTGCGGCAAGCAGCGCCGTACTTAGTAGAGTTAATCGCATTTTGCTGTTCATCGTATTTCCTCTGCCCATAAATACCCGTCATCTTTTGAACCGCAGAGGCGTTGGCTGCTCTCTCTCGCCCGAATCACTGACCTGTGTGAGCTCATCGAGGTTCGTTGGTTTGCCGCCTTTCTGCACGTCGAAGTAATTTGGGTATTACGTGTAAATGATTAAAAGGTGATTCGAAAACATCAAAAACAGTGTGAACGTTTTTTTGTGTAATTAGTTCATATGAAAAACTTATGTTGCGATGTTTGGTTCAAAATGTGAACTAATTGGCATTGATATATCCATTTTTAATGTTTAATGTCAACGCAGCTGATTGAAATTTGAGAGCCCGGAAACAAATATGCTAACCACCTTACAACAACAGATATTAGGGGCTATCACCGCAACGGATGGCCTGAGCCGCACTGACCTCGTTCAGCTCTCCGGCATGAGCAAGGCCGCGGTCAGCGGGGTGGTGCGCGAGATGATTGACGCCGGGCTGCTGCTCGAATCGCAAACCGTTCCGGGCGCGGGGCAAGGGCGCCCGTCGGTGCGCTTAACCGTACACCCGGACGGCGCCTATTTCGCGGGCGTGTCGCTATTACAAGACCCGGCTCACATGGTGCTGATTAATCTGCACGGCGACATCTTGTCGCGGGTGACATTCCCTCTCGACAACCAGCCGCAGCGGCTGGCGGATAACATCGCCACCGCGCTGCCGGAGCTGCTGGCGGCCCATGCCGACGCCGCCGACAAGCTGCTCGGGCTGGGAGTGACGCTGTCGGGCTTCATCGATGAACATCAGTCAACTTGCGTGCAATCCACGCTGTTGAGCTGGCACGACGTGCCGCTGGCCGACCTGATCCGCCAAAGCATTCACCAGCACTGCCCGACCATTAATCAGGGTGGAGGTATTGCCGTCGCCATTGAAAACGACGCCAAAGCGCTGGCGGTGAGTGAGAAACGCTTTGGTCACGCCCGCGAACTGAGCAATTTCACACTGGTCAGCCACGGCGCGGGTATTGGTAACGCACACTTTATCTCCGGCCAGCTGCATCGCGGTTTTCACGGCGGCGCGGGGGAAATTGCCCACTGCACCATTGAGCTGGACGGCCTGCCGTGCCGCTGCGGCAAGCGCGGCTGTCTCGACACGCTGGCCTCGCTTAACGCCATTATGGAGCGCGCTAAAGCAGAGTCTCTCGAGGTGAATTCCCTCGCCGAATTGGAAAAGCTGGCGGCGCGCGGCAGTAACGCGGCGATTGGCATTTTGCATCGGGCGGGCACCGCGCTGGGCTTGGCGATTTCCCATCTGATTCAAATTAATGACCCGGACATGATCCTGATTGCCCATCAGGAACAGAGCTTCTCCGGGCTGTTTGGCACCGTGGTACAGCAGTCGATAGATGCCAACGTGCTGCCGGGCGTGGCCGGGCTAACGCCGGTCAAAACCTTCGCGCTTAATGACGATACTTGGGCGCGCGCTGCGGCGAGCATCCCAGCGCACCGTTTTTTGGTCGGCCTGAAATCTTGCTGAAACGTTCACTTTCACACTCTGAATTCTGAGGTTAAACACCATGCGTATAGCAGTCGGCGGTATCCATATCGAATGCAGCACTTACAACCCGGTGCTCAACGAAGAGAAAGACTTCCGCATTACCCGCGACGGGGCGCTGCTCGCCGCGCCTTACTTCAAGTTCTTGCAGGATTACCCGGCCACCTTCTTGCCGACCATTCATGCCCGAGCCATTGCCGGTGGCCCGGTATCACGCGCGACCTACGAAAAATTCAAAGCCGAATTTTTGAGTGGTTTGGAGGCGCAAAAGCCTTTCGACGGCCTCTACCTGCCGATGCACGGCGCGATGTATGTCGAAGGGATGGAAGATGCTGAAGGGGATTGGATCGCCGCGGCCCGCGAGGCGGTGGGCGACGACTGCCCGATCAGCGTCAGCTACGACCTGCACGGCAATGTGTCGCAGAAAATCATTGATGCCATCGATATGTTCTCTACCTATCGCACCGCGCCGCACATTGATACGGAAGAGACCATGCGCCGCTCGGTGGCGATGCTGATTAAAACCCTGCAAACCGGCGTCAAGCCAACCCTGCTGTGGGCACCGGTGCCAGTTGTGTTGCCGGGTGAACGTACCAGCACCGAAGATGAACCGGCGAAAAGCCTGTATGCCCGCCTGCCGGGTATTGATGAGATTGACGGCATCTGGGACAGCTCGCTGATGGTCGGCTATGTCTGGGCTGACGAGCCGCGCGCCACGGCGGCGGTGATCATGACCGGCACTGACCAAGCCGTGCTGGAGCGCGAAGCCAAAAAGCTGGCGCAGGCTTACTGGGACGCGCGGGAAGATTTCGTTTTCGGCTGCGAAACCGACACGGTGAAAGCCTGCGTGACCAAGGCGATTGCCAGCCCGACGCGCCCGGTGGTGCTTGCCGATTCTGGCGATAACCCGACCGGCGGTGGCGTGGGTGACCGTGCCGACGTGCTGGCCGAGCTGATTGCCCAATATGCCGATGGCGTGATTGTCGCCGGTATTGCCGATTTACCCGCCACCGAAGCGGCGTTCAACGCGGGCGTGGGTTCTCGCCTCAGCCTGACTCTCGGGGCGTCGCTGGACCACTCCAGCCCGCAGGTAAAAGGCGAGTTCGAGGTGGTTCTGCTGCTCGACGCGCTGGCCCCGGCGGACCGTCAGGCCGTGCTGCGCATCGGCGGTATTGATATCGTGGTGTCTGCCCGTCGTCGCCCATATCACAACATTAGCGACTTTACCGCGCTGGAACTTGACCCGCACAACGCCAACATTGTGGTGGTGAAATCGGGCTATCTGTCGCCGGAACTGGCCCCTATTGCCAGCCCGAATCTGATGGCGCTGTCCAACGGCGTGGTCGATCAGTTTGTCGAGCGCTTGCCGCGCCTGCGCAAAGTGCGCGACACCTTCCCGTTCGACAAAGACTTTACCTACACGCCAGAAACCTTGCTTTCAGCCCGCAGCCGTTAATTGTTGGCTTAACCTGTTTGCCTTTGCCGGAGAAAGAACATGAACGCGACGACCCCGCAACAAGCCGCAACGCCACGCCTGCCGGTGCTGGAAGTCAAAAATCTTACCACCTCGTTTCGTGGCGAAGATGACTGGCTGCCGGTGGTGCGTGACCTGTCGTTTGAGGTCTATCCGGGGGAGACGCTGGCGATTGTGGGCGAATCCGGCTCGGGCAAAAGCGTCACTTCGCTGTCGGTGATGCGCCTGCTCAAAGCCCAGTCGAGCAAAATTGAAGGGGTGGTTAACCTCAATCAGCGCAGCCTGCTGGGGCTGTCGGACAAGGCGATGCGCGACATTCGCGGCAACGAAATGGCGATGATTTTTCAGGAGCCAATGACCTCGCTCAACCCGACGTTTAGCATCGGCAGACAGATTGCCGAAAGCCTGAAACGCCATCGCGGGATGTCTTCCAAACAGGCGCGGGCCGAGACGCTGCGCCTGCTGGAGAAAGTGCGTATTCCTAATGCACAGGCGCGGTTTGATGAATACCCGCACCAGTTTTCCGGCGGCATGCGCCAGCGCGTGATGATTGCCATGGCGCTGGCGTTGAAGCCTAAACTGCTGATTGCCGATGAACCCACCACCGCGCTGGATGTCACCATTCAAGGGCAGATCCTCGACCTGATTAAAACCTTGCAGGAAGAGGAGGGGATGGCGGTGCTGTTCATCACCCATGATATGGGCGTGGTAGCGGAAATCGCCGACCGCACGCTGGTGATGTATCGCGGTGAGTGTGTGGAAAGTGGCGAAACCGCCGAGCTGTTCCATCGCCCGCAGCACCCTTATACCCGCGCTCTGCTGGCGGCAGTGCCGAAGCTTGGCTCAATGCAGGGGCGACCTTGGCCGCTGCGTTTCCCGCAAATTGACCTGCAAACGGGCGCGTCGACCCAGCCGCTGGAAGTCGCCAATACCCCAGACCGCGGGCAGACGCCGGTGCTGTCGGTGAAAAATCTCAGCGCGCGCTTCCCGGTATACGGCGGTTTGTTGAGCCGACAGGTGGGGGCAGTTCACGCGGTGGAAAACATCAGTTTTGACCTGTTGCAGGGGGAAACCCTGTCGCTGGTGGGCGAGTCGGGCTGTGGGAAATCCACCACTGGCCGCGCCGTCACTCGCCTGATGACCCCGCACAGCGGCGAAATCGATTTCGACGGTTTTGACGTGATGAACATTGATAAGCGCCAGATCCTGCAAATGCGCCAGCGCATTCAGATGATTTTTCAGGACCCGTTCGCCAGCCTCAACCCGCGCATGCGTATCGGCGACGCCTTAATCGAGCCGATGCTGCAACACAAGCTGCATAACCGCGCCGACGCCAAAGAGAAGGCCGCCGCGCTGCTGCACAAAGTGGGGCTGTCGCCGGACATGATGCGCCGCTTCCCGCACGAGTTCTCCGGCGGCCAGCGTCAGCGTATCTGCATCGCCCGCGCGCTAACCCTCGACCCGAAAGTGATTGTCGCCGACGAATCTGTCTCGGCGCTGGACGTGTCGGTCAAGGCGCAGGTGGTGAATTTACTGCTCGATTTGCAGGAGAGCATGAACCTCTCTTACCTGTTTATCTCCCACGACATGGCGGTGGTGGAGCGTGTTAGCCATCGGGTGGCGGTGATGTATTTGGGGGAAATTGTGGAAATCGGCCCGCGCGCCGCCATCTTCGACAACCCGCAGCACGCCTATACCCGCAAGCTAATGGCGTCAGTGCCGGTGCCAGACCCGGCGCGGCGCGGCCTTAAGCGCCATATGCAGGTGGATGAGCTGAAAAGCCCGGTGCGCGATAACAGCTATGTGCCGCCGATTCGCCAATATAATGAAGTGTCGAAAGGCCATTTCGTGCAGGTCTAAGCTATTATACTGGCTATGCTGAACGCGGCGGGGCGCACCCTCCGCGTTCCAGCCGCCTGCAACCATGCTTCCGATTGCCGCAGCAACTTTCTTAACATCTCCTCACGTAAAGTTAATCCTTTCATTAAAAGTTGTTATAAAATAGCGCCCTCGCTTTCGACGAGTTCCCTCGTCAGACTTGGTATGCGAACTACATCTAAAACGCAACAGGTTAATTTCTTAGGAGTTTTCATGTCTAACCAGTTCCCAAACTCACGCCTTCGCCGCCTGAGACAGTCCGATTCCATGCGCGCTCTATTTCAGGAAACCGAATTTAGCGTGAATGACTTGGTACTGCCGATTTTCGTAGAGGAAGAGACATCTGAATACGTGCCGATCGAAGCCATGCCTGGTGTGATGCGTATCCCTGAATCCCGCTTAGCTTTTGAAATTGAACGCTATGCCCGCGCCGGTATTCGCTCTGTGATGACCTTTGGTATCTCCAAACATATGGATGCCACCGGGAGCGATACTTGGAATGAAAACGGTCTGGTAGCGCGCATGGCGCGTATCTGTAAAGACACCGTGCCGGAAATGATTGTGATGTCCGACACCTGTTTCTGCGAATACACCTCCCACGGCCACTGCGGCGTGCTGCATGACCACGGCGTAGACAACGACGCCACGCTGAAAAACCTCGGCAAGCAGGCCGTGGTAGCCGCCGCCGCCGGTGCTGATTTCATCGCGCCTTCTGCGGCTCAGGACGGCCAGGTGCAGGCTATCCGCAGCGCGCTGGACGAAGCGGGCTTTATCGACACCTCAATCATGGCTTACTCCACTAAGTTCGCGTCTTCACTGTATGGACCATTCCGCGAGGCGGGCGGCAGCGTGCTGAAGGGCAACCGCAAGCAGTACCAGATGAACCCGATGAACCGCCGCGAAGCCGTGCGCGAATCGCTGATGGATGAGCAAGAGGGCGCTGATGCGCTGATGGTGAAACCTGCCGGTGCTTACCTCGACGTGATCCGCGACATCCGCGAAGCCTCGCGCCTGCCATTGGCGGCGTATCAGGTCAGTGGTGAATACGCGATGATCAAGTTCGCCGCGCAGGCCGGTGCTATCGACGAACGCGCCGTGGTGCGTGAAAGCTTGGGTGCCATCAAACGCGCCGGTGCTGACATCATCCTGACCTACTTCGCGATGGACATTGCTGAAAACGGCCTCTAATGGTCTGAGTGGTTTTCATGAAAAGCCGGGCTTTTATGCCCGGCTTTTTTACGTCTGTACCATGAGTGAAGACAGAAGTGGGCGTTGATGCCGCCCTTGTAGCTAACTCAACAGGTTATTCGCGCCTAGCGGGTTGGTCGCTGAAGTAGGCTTGGGTCCAGCACCACGCGGCTTGCCGCTTTCGACGGATGCCCCGGCTGTTCCACTTTAACCATCAGGGTTAACACCGCAGCAATCAGGTAGAGTGCGGTATACACCCACACCACGCCGACGATATCAAAGAACGGCAGAATGATTGAGGCAATCGCGGGCGCGACAAAGTTACTCAGCCCGGCAGACAAGTTGTAAATCGAAATCGCCGCGCCTTTATGGTTAGGCTCCAGCACCGGGAAAACGGCGGTCATCGGCACAAAGGCGGCGACGGTAATGCCCAGCATCACGGCAGGCACCAGCGCGACCCAGAAATTATGCCCGGCGTAGACTGGCAAGTAGTAGAAGGCCAGACTGGAGATAGCGCAACCAATGCAGCCGAACCAACGCACCTGCCGCAACCAGCCAATCTTCTCGCCCAAAATCCCCCACATCACGTTAGTGAAAATTGTCACAAAGAAGAATACCGCCCAGATTTGCAGCCACTCCGACATGCTAAAGCCAAGTCGGCCGACGAACAGCATCGGCATGATCACCGCAAAGCCAAACAGCGAAATAGTGTTGATGATGCGAATCAGGCAGGAGAGGAAAATATTGCGATTGGTGAACAGAATGGTCACCGCGCGGCTCAGTTCGCCGAGTTTCTCTTTCGGGCTAAGATTGGCTTTGCTGCTCGGCTTGCCGACTTTGCGCAGCAGGGTCATAGCCATAATCCCGCCCACAGCGACCCAAGCAATGGCAAACCACAGCGTGCCGGTTTCGCCCATATAAGGAATGGTGAAGCTCGGCAGATAGCTCCCTACGCAGCCAATCCCAATCGAGTACATGGCCCAGAACCAGCCCATAGCCGAAGAGAGATTCTGCTTCGGCACGGTTTGCACCACCAGCATGACAAAAGAGTAGATAAACAGCGGGTAAGCCAGCCCGCGAATGCCGTAGAACAGCAGCATCAGCGGGTAATTTTTCATGCCAAGACCGAACAGCATAAACAGCGTGTGCATCACTACCCACAGAATAAAGCCAATGCGCATGGCTTTCTGCGGCGTGATGATTTCAGCCACGACGCCTGAGCTCCATGCCGCGAGCGCCGCCGCCAGCCCGTAAACCGTGAACACCACGGCGGATTGCGAGGCGCTGAAGCCCATGTCGATAATGTGTTTAGACAGGAAAGCCATTTCGAAGCCGTCACCGCTCATGAAAATGGCGATGGCAATATAGCCCCAGAACAGGTTCATCGGTAAACCGAACCAGTGGGTCGCTTGTTTTTGCATGTCGAACTCCTGTGCCGCGTCGCCGCAGCCGGTGGTGAGTAGGGGGCAGAATGGGGCGCTTAAGCGCCCTCGGGAGTTATTGTTTTAGGCGTTTCTTAGGGCGACTTGCTGTTGATAGAGCTGCCGGTAGGTGTGCAATCGCTCGCGCAGCATGTCGCGGTTTTCGGCTTGAGGTTGGAAGCGACGGGCAATCTCAGGTTTGCGGCACGCCTCGGCGAAATCTCCGCCGGCAGCCAGCCAGCCCAGACGTGCCGCACCGAGCGCGCCTCCGGCTTCCCCGCCGGTGTGCGTGACAATCGGCAAGTCCAGTGCGTCACTGACCAACTGCGCCCAGCGATCGCTACGCGCGCCGCCGCCGACCAGCGAGCACTGTTGCAGCTGGGTTCCCGCCTGTTGCATCACCGCCAGCCCGTCGGCCATGCCGAAAGCCACTCCTTCAAGCACGGAGTATCCCAGCGTGGCGCGGTCGGTGCTGTGGGTCATGCCGTGGAAAACGCCGGTGGCCTGCGGGTCATTGTGAGGGGTTCTTTCGCCGGACAAATAGGGCAGAAACAGCGGAGCCTGCCGCTGCTGGGCCGGACTGAGCTGGGCAATTTCCGCCAATAAGGTGGTTTCATTGCTGCCAATCAGCGTGCAGTACCAGCGCAGCGCGCTGGCGGCGGTCAGCATCACGCTCATCTGGTGCCAGCTGTTGGGCAAGGCGTGGCAGAAGGCGTGCAGGGCCGACTGCGGGTTGGGGCGAAAACGGTCATTGACGGCAAACAGCACGCCGGAGGTGCCGAGGGAAATAAAGGCGTCGCCCGGCGTGACCGCGCCGATGCCCACCGCGCTGGCGGCGTTATCCCCTCCGCCACCGGCGATAATCACGTCATCGCGCAGGCCCCAGGCGCGAGCGATATCATTTTTCAGCGTGGCGCTGACTTCGCTGCCTTCCACCAGTCGCGGCATCTGGTCGCGGCTCAGGCCACAGGCCGCCAACAGGGAATCTGACCAATCGCGCTTGGCGACATCCAGCCACAGGGTTCCGGCGGCGTCCGACATCTCCGACACCTTCTCGCCGCTCATCATCCAGCGCAGATAGTCTTTCGGCAGCAGCACGGTGGCGGTTTGCTCGAAAATTTGCGGCTCGTGGCGCGCCACCCACAGCAGCTTCGGCGCGGTAAAGCCGGGCATCGCCAGATTTCCCGCCACTTCAAGCAGCTCGGGAGCCGCCTGAGTCAGCTGCTCGCACTGCGCCGCGCTGCGGGTGTCATTCCATAAAATCGCCGGGCGCAGAACTCGCCCGTCACGGCTCAGCAGCACCGCGCCGTGCATCTGGCCGGACAGCCCGATGGCGCGGACCTCTGCCCACTGTTGGGGTAATTTCTGCCGCAAACGGCCCACCGCGCGCTGAGTTGCTTGCCACCAATCGTCAGGGTTTTGCTCTGCCCAATGCGGCTGCGGGCGGCTGACCTCTAGCGGCTCACCGGCGCTTGCCAGCAGTTGACCTTCGCCATCAATCACCACGGCTTTGATTTCTGAGGTGCCTAAATCCAGTCCGAGATACATATTTTTCCCCTAGGCGTGCTTGGCGTCGGCCAGCCACTGATTAACCCGCGCGACCGACTGGCGCAGCAGATCGCTGAATTCGGCTTTACCGGCGAGACTGCCAAACAGCTTGTCGTCGGCGGCAAAGCGGGCCAGCGGATCGGCGCTGTCGAACAGGGCGTGAACCACCGCGGCGTCAAGAATGCCATCCTGATACTCATAGGGCAGTTGGCCCAAGTGCCATTGCTGCATGTAGACAAAGAATAGCGCGGGGAGCATGGCGGTGGCGCGCGGCGTTTGCCCGCGCTGATAGCACTCTTGCAGCGTCGGGGCGATAAAGCCGGGGATTTTCGAGAAGCCGTCGGCGGCCACGCGCTGGTTGGTGTCCTGAATGTGCGGGTTGCTAAAGCGCTCCAGCACCACGTCGCGGTAGGCTTCGAGGTCCAGCGGGCTTGGCGACAGGGAAGGGATCACGTCTTCGGTCACATAGTCATAGGCCATCTGGCAAATAGCCTCGGTACGGGTGCTTTCATCAATATAGCTTTGCCCCTGCAGGGTTCCCGCCCACGCAATACAGCTGTGGCTGGCATTAAGGATGCGGATTTTGGCTTCTTCATAAGGCAGAACGGACTCGACCATTTCGACATCAACCTGCTCCAGCGGCGGGCGTCCGGCAATAAAATCGTCTTCAACTACCCACTGGATAAAGGCTTCGCCCATTACCGGCGCGCGGTCTTTGATGCCGGTGGCCTGCTCGACGCGCACGGCCACTTCTGGCGAAGGGCGCGGGGTGATGCGATCTACCATGGTGTTAGGGCTGCGGGTGTTTTGCTTCACCCAGTCGAGGGTGCTTTGCTGCTGGCGTAGGGTTAAAAACTGCAACAAACCGCTGTGGAATCGGTCGCCGTTGTGGCGCAGGTTGTCGCAGTTCAGCAAGGTTACCGGACCACCCTGATTGGCGATGCGACGCGCCAGAATGTGGCTTATCGCGCCATAAATAGTGCGGCAGCCGCCGTTGAGGTCGGCCTGCACGTCAGCATTGCTTTGGTCCAGATTGAACTGGTTGTCGAGGTAATAACCGGCTTCGGTCACGGTAAAGGAGATCACTTTGGTGCGCGGGTCTGCCCCCTGAGCAACCAGCGCCGCCAGTTCGTTATCCCACGGGATGATTTTCTGAATCGAAGTAATGGTTTCATAGGCCCGCTCGCCCTGCGGCGTCACGGTTTCCAGCACATATTGGCCATTCTGCGCTTGCAGGGCGTCAAGCAGCGGCACGCCGTCCTGACGAATATTGCCCAGCGCGATTGACCACTCTTTATGGCCTTGAACCAGCAAACGGTGCAGATACCACGCCTGATGCGCGCGGTGGAAAGAGCCGCTGCCGATGTGCAGCCAGACGCAAGGTGTTGGGGGCAGTGAGGTGTTCATAAGATCTCCACGCGAATTAAACTATGTGATTTGGGCTTAAGCTCTTTAGTTGGGCTTTTGCTCGATTGCCGATAGCTTAATAGAACATTTGCCCGTCAAATGGGCTTTGGCTCACATTTTCCGATCTTGGGGAGATTTTGCTGTCACGGCAGGGAGGAATTGGCGATAACATGGCGGCAGTGAAATTAGCGAGTTGGGAAGTGGGCATGAATAAGAGTGATAAGAAGCTGGATCAGGCGGCGCGCGCGGCGTGGATGTATTACGTGGCGGGGCAAACGCAAAATGAAATCGCCGACGCGCTGGGGGTGTCTCGCCAAGTGGCGCAGCGTCTGGTGGCCAGCGCGCTGGATAACGGTCTGGTCAGCGTTCACATTTCCCACTCGATTGGTCGCTGCATGGAGTTAGCCGCCCAGCTAAAAAAACGTTTTGGTCTGGGCGTTTGCCAAGTGGTGCCGGGGCAGGGAATGGATGATGCGGGTATCAGCCACGCCATCGCGGTCGCCGGTGCGGAAGTGATGGCGCAGTACATCAAACAAGAGCAGCCGATGATCATTGGCGTTGGCTCGGGGCGGAGCCTGAAAGCCGCCATTGACGAACTGGCTGATGTGGAACGCCCGCAGCACAGCAGCGTGTCGCTGATTGGAGCTATCGCCTCGGACGGTTCCTGTACTCGCTACGACGTGCCGCTGCTGATGGCGCAGAAGACCCAAGGGCGCTATTTCATTTTGCCCGCGCCGCTGTTTGCCGATGGCGAAGAAGACCGCGCCGTCTGGTGCAATCACCGGATTTATCGCACGGTGAGTGAGAAGGCCAGTCAGGCTGATGTCACCTTTATCGGTATCGGCACTATCGAGCCGGGCTGCCCGTTACATAAAGACGGCTTTATTAGTGAGCAGGACGTCGAAGGTTTAATGGCGAAAAATGCCGTAGCCGAAGTGCTGGGCCACTTTATGGGGCCAGAGGGAGAGCGGATTGAGAGCGAGCTTAACGCCCGCTTAACCAGCGTTGGCCCTAAGCCTCACGATGATAAGCCAGTTATTGCGTTAGCGGGAGGAAGTGCCAAGCATCTTGCCATTCGCGCCGCGCTAAATGGCAAGTGGATCAACGGCTTGGTCACGGATGAAGCCTGCGCCGAATGGCTGTTGCAGTAAATTTACTTCTTGCGGATGTCGGCGATATCGTTGGTGTTCATCAAATGGTAGTCGCCGTTTAAGTCCACGTAGCTGGTCATACCGCTGTCGCGGTCTTTGTCCGGCTCGCCGTGGCTGATAATCGAATCCCCGGCTTTGGTGCTTATTACGTAATCACTGGTGCAGCCAGACAGCGCTATCGCCAGCAAACCGACGGCTAAAAAAGCACGTTTTCTCATCAATTCTGTTGTCCTTTTCATATATCGTGATGACTTTGCGAATTAAAATACCCGATAGCGCCCTCAGACGCACCCTCTTGCGGCGCTTAACCCCCAATTCAATCCAAAATAATCACCTATGGGAATTAGCTGAAAAGCGCGCCATTGCTGGGGATAGGCACGATTTGATTTGTCTGTGGCGAATGTTTCGATAAGATTAAACGAAGGTTAACTTTTTGTTGAAAACGAGCGATGCAGATCACGTTTTGGGCAAATATTTCCGCTTTCCCGCCTTAACTTGACCTCTAACAGTAAACAGGCGTTGACCCTGTTGATTTTATTACGCTATATAGCGCATCCCCGTATTATTCGGCCCTGCGCTTGGCAGGCAAAACATCTTTTATTACCTCTATGTTTCAGGGCGCAGCAATGGTCACAGATTTTATTTCATTCTTTTTATTCGTCTCGTCCATTTTCCTGTATGTGCGACGCGCCTCGGCGGGCCGTATCTGGTTCTCTTTGCTGCTGTTTTTCCTGACGCTTTACGTGATCCTCAATTTAGTGCTGATTGGCAGTAACTATTTTACCGGTGACGGCATTACTGACGCCGTGCTCTACACCGTGACCAGCAGCCTGGAAGGGGCGGGACTGAGCAAATATATTCTGCCATTCGCCGGGCTGGTGGTGGCGCTGGTGGTCATAGTCTCGCTGCTGGTCTGGTGTCTGAAAAAGCGCCGCGCTAGCAACAGCAGCTGGGTATACAGCGTATGCGCCGTGATGCTGGCGGTGTTCTCGGTGGGATCGACTCAGGCTTTCCAGAACATTTCCCGTCTGGTGAAAACGCAAATCAGCGGCGATACCGCTGACTTCGACACTTATTACAAAGTGCCGCAGAAGGTGATTAAGGGTAAGAAGCCAAACTTGGTGTATATCTTTGGCGAAAGTCTGGAACGCACCTACTTTGATGAGCAAACCTTCCCCGGCCTGACTACAGAGCTTTCCAAGCATAAAGATGCCAGTATCGATTTTACCGGCACGCGGCAGGTGCCGGGCACTGGATACACCATTGCGGGCATGGTCGCGTCACTGTGCGGCATCCCACTGTTTGCGCCATTTGATGGCAACGCCTCAAGCGCGCTGTCGACCTTCTACCCGGAAAATGTCTGTTTGGGCGACGTGCTGAAGGGCGCGGGCTACCAGAACTATTTTTATCAGGGTGCAGAACTGGCATTCGCCGGCAAGGGCACCTTCCTCAAGTCGCACGGCTTCGATAACCTGTACGGTTACAACGAGTTGCGCAGCACGGTCAAAGACCCGTCCTATAAGAATGACTGGGGCTGGTATGACGACACCTTACTGGATGAAGCCTACAAAAAATTCGTAGAACTGAGCAAGGCGGGGCAGCCTTTCTCGCTGTTCGCCCTTACCGTGGATACTCATCATCCCGACGGTTTTATCTCGCGCGGCTGCACCAAGAAAGAGTATCTGGTGAACAATAAAGATAACCGTTCACTTAGCGCGGTGGCCTGTAGCCAGCAGCTGGTGGCGGCGTTTATCGATAAAATTAAAGCTTCCGGCTACTACGACAACACCATCATCGTGGTGAGTTCTGACCATTTGGCGATGAACAACACCGCATACAGCATGCTGACCAAGAAAAACCGCAAAGATCTGTTCTTTGTGATGGACGGTCGCAACCCGCAGGCCGAGCTGAACAATGTGAAACGCAGCACCATTGATAATGGCGCGACGGTGCTGGACCTGATGGGCGGTGATAACTTTATCGGTCTGGGGCGCAGCGGCCTGTCGAGTACCTCACTGGCAACCCAATTTATGAATATTGATGAGAAGATTGAGGGCTGGAAGCCTGCGGTTATCAAGCAGTGGGGCTTCCCGAATCGCATCAATAAATACAGTATTGATAACAAGGCCAACACCTTTACCTTCTCCGGCATGACCATCAAAGTGCCGTTTATCCTCAAAGTTGGCGTTAATAAAGTGGAGCCGATGTTTGACGTTTATCTCTCCACGCCGCTGAAAAAGCAGCTGGCTTCGCTGACCATGGGTGACAACTTTGTGTGGGTGGACAAGTGCTATGAGATGGGCCGCGTGTGGGCACCCGAGCTGGCCTTGAATACCGGGCTGTGCGTGGCGTCGGGCAATCTGGCATCCAAGCCGGAGATCGTGCAGGCCAGCGGTGCGGTCTATAAAGGCAAGGTTGATTTCGCGCAGACCAGCGGCAGCCAGCAGGTGTACCAGAGCACGGTGGACCAGCTGAATATTGATGACGACGCCACTAAATATCAGTCGCAGGCGATTGTCTTTATGCTGCCGGGGCTGCCACAGCAGGTGCAGGCCGTCAGCGGTATCTCTAGTGTCGAAGACTGGGGGCGCTGGTCAGACGCTAATCTGGCTCCGGCGGTAAAAATCGATTATGTCGATCCTCTTCCGGCCAGCTTCAATCTGGTGCTGCGCGCCCGTGCCTATGGCAACAACATTGGCAAGCCAATCTCGGTCAAAGTGGGGGACGAAGAGCAGTTCGTCACCTTTAACGCGCAGGATGAAACCGTCACCGTGCCTTTCACCAATCCGGGCAATGTGCAAAGCATCGTCATTACGCCGCCGTCGCCTACTGAGCCAATTGAAGGCACCAGTAGCGGATTTGAGCCGAAAAAACTCGGCATCGGGCTGGTCTCTTTGGCGGTGGAAGACCGGGATACGGAGTCCTAGTTTGGCCGCTTGAAATACCCGAGCGACATCACAAAAAGCCCGTAACTGCGGGCTTTTCTCATCTTTCTGCCTAAGTATTTTATCTCGACGGTCGATAACCCTGTTAAGCCAGCGACCCCCGCGTCGCTAAGAGCGCCTCGCTCAGCATTCTCTCTTGGGGAAGACATGGATAATTTTCAGAAAGAAATCGACGAGAGAACCAATCTCACCTCATCAAACCGTTTTGAGCTATTGCTGTTCCGCTTGGGGAATTCTCAAGACGACGGGCAGTCTGAGCTTTATGGCATCAACGTGTTCAAGCTGCGAGAAATAGTGGTAATGCCGCCACTGACTAAAGCGGCGGGAATGGCCTCGCCGATGATGGGAATGGCGAATATTCGTGGGGAAATCATTCCGGTTATCGATCTCCCGGCGGTGGTGGGCTGTGAGCCTAAAACCGGGCTGAATATTCTGCTGGTGACCGAGTATGCCCGCAGCACTCAGGCTTTCGCGGTGGAGTCGGTGGATGACATCGTGCGGCTGGAGTGGAGTCAGGTGCTGGCTGCCGAGGCCGGAGTGAAGAGCCGCAATATCACCAGCATTGCGCGTCTGGACAATGACAAATCCAGTAATCGTCTGGCGCTAGTGCTGGACGTTGAGCAAATTCTGTATGACATCATTCCGCCAGACCGGAATACCAAAATTGACGCGGACAAGACCAAAGCTTTTGCCTTGAAACCGGGGGCGGTAGCTATTGTTGCCGAGGACTCCAAAGTGGCGCGCTCAATGCTGCAACACGGCCTCGATAGCATGAAAGTGCCGAGCGTCATGCATGTCACCGGGCTTGAAGCCTGGAATAACATCAAGAAGATTGCCGAGCAGGCCAAGGCTGAAGGGCGGCCAATTTCCGACAAAATCGCCTTCGTGCTCACCGATCTGGAGATGCCTGAAATGGACGGCTTCACGCTGACCTTAAACATTAAGCGAGATGAGTTCCTGAAGAATATTCCGGTGATCATCCACTCTTCGCTCTCCGGCAGTGCCAATGAAGACCACGTGCGCAAGGTCGGTGCCGACGGCTATGTCGCTAAATTCGAAATCAACGAGTTGGAAGCCGCTATTCATAAAGCGCTCGATGGAAAAAAAGTCCCAACTAATCAATAAGTAATCTATTAATAGTCATCTTTTTGTCCAGCGTTAGCTCTCAATGGGATAATGCTGGTCAAGCTTATTCAATCCCCCGGTAATTTCCTTGCTCCCATTTCAATTAATCCGCATTGAAAATATTTCTAGATATGTTATAACGTAACACTTCATTGATATGGATCATCAGGAGAACGTTATGAAAAAAAGCATACCTATTACTTTAATAACTCTGGGAATTTTACTGTCTAGCTCGCAGGCATTGGCACACGGCGCGCCGCTGTCGGAAAAGGAGCGTAAGGCCAGCGAGGGCGTATTTGAGAATACTGAGGTGAAAGATCGTGCATTAAGCGATTGGGATGGCGTATGGCAGTCTCTCAATCCATACTTGCTGAACGGCGACCTCGACCCAGTTTTGCAGAAAAAGGCCAAAGAGAATAAAAGCAAAAGCGTTGAAGAGTATCGGGCGTATTACAAGAAGGGCTATGCGACTGATATTGAAATGATTGGTATTGAAAACAACGTCATTGAATTTCACCAGAACAATCAGGTGAGTTCATGCCAGTACCAATATGACGGTTTCAAAATTCTCACCTATGCGTCCGGCAAGAAGGGGGTTCGTTACCTGTTCGAATGCCGTGACAAGCAATCCACTGCGCCAAAATATGTGCAGTTTAGCGACCATATTATCGGCCCGAAAAAATCCTCTCACTACCATCTCTACATGGGCAATGACTCACAAGAGGCCTTGCTGAAGGAGATGGACCACTGGCCTACCTACTATGAATACGCTTTGAGCAAAGAGCAGATTGTCCACGAAATGCTGGCGCATTGATATATTGGCTGCGGATACTCTTCGCAGCCAATGAGCTTTCGCCCAAAGCAAAACGCCCGCTTAAGCTTCCTTAAGCGGGCGTCTCTAATATGGCTCCTCTGACTGGGATCGCCTTTGCCAGTATGTGGCTAATAAGTAAGCTAAACCTGAATTGTGATGCTGTCAAGACCACCAAAATGACCACCAAATAGAATGATGCTGATGCGGCAGTTATGCGACAAGATAGAGGGTCACGAGTTGACGTCATTCCTTTGATAAAATTGGACCGCTCTAAAACAGAAGTATCCGCATCAGTCATCTCGGTGACGTCAGCGCAACAGCCATCAAGCAGGCCTCGTAGCGAGAACATGAAATGTCTGCGCCCACGGGAACAATCCAAAAATGCGCTATTTAAACGCTGGTCGATCATCAAGCCAGGTTAGGTTGTCTTTACTGGACATCCCCCTGATCCTAGCCTCGTCATCATGTTGTCAGGCTGATACAATCCATAACAGATTTTTGTGCAACCCAAACCATCCGTCATAAAGTGTCGTATTGTCGGAAACTCCTTGAAATCAGGGTTTCAGACTCTTGTCTGAGCGCAGTGCAGCGGTCGATCCGAAAGTAAAAAACAACGATCATGATTTCGCTGGCTACGCTCAAAAAACGGGCAGCAAACCTGCTTTATTGCGTTTATGACCGACTTTATGGTGGTGCTGGATTGAACCCCTGCGAGAACAAAACCGAGGAACAGACTCAACAATGCCGTCCCCTAAACTTACACTAGCCCGCCTTGAAAGCCTGCTGCTGACTGCTTGTGATGATCTGCGCGGCAATATGGATGCCAGTGAATACAAGGAATATATCTTTGGTATGCTGTTCCTGAAGCGCGCCAGTGACCTGTTCGATCAGCGTCGTGAAGAAATCAGGAAAGAAGGACAAGCTGCTGGCCTGTCGGAAGCAGACATCGCCCTCAATCTGGAAGATCCGGACCAGTATTTCGGCAAATATTTTTACGTTCCGCCGCGTGCGCGCTGGAACGATCCTTGGATAAATGCTGCGGGCAAGCCTCAGCCTGCGCTAAAACATGTTAAAGACAACGTTGGCTCTGCGCTCACCAAGGCCCTGGAGGAACTGGAAGACTGTAACACTGACGCTTTGCAGGATGTGCTTAAGGGCACCATCAACTTCAACCGCAAGATCGGCCAAAACACACTTGATGACGACACTCTGGTTGATTTCATTCAGAACTTCGAAAAGATTCCGCTGCGTGATGACGATTTTGAATTCCCCGACTTGCTCGGTGCCGCCTATGAATGGCTGATTAAGCATTTCGCCGATTCCGCGGGCAAGAAGGCGGGGGAGTTCTACACCCCAGCAGAGGTGGTGCGCATCTGCGTTGAGATTTGTGACCCACAAGCAGGCATGAGTGTCTACGATCCAACGGTAGGCTCGGGCGGTATGCTGATTCAGGCGCGTGACTATCTGCGTGAGTGCGGCGCGGATGCCAGCGAACTGTCGCTTAACGGACAGGAAAAAATGGGCACCACATGGTCTATCTGCAAGATGAACATGCTGCTACACGGAATCTCGCACGCCGATATTCGTAATGCCGATACGCTGGTTGACCCACGGCATAAAGCTGAAGATAACGAACTCAGGCGCTTCGACCGCGTGCTGGCCAATCCCCCGTTCAGCCAGAACTACGCACGCAGTCAGTCCAAAGACGACGGCACGGGTACTAAGAAAAAAGTCCCCATCGCCTACCCTGGCCGTTTCCACGTGTGGATGCCGGAAAAAGGGAAAAAAGCCGATCTGATGTTTGTACAGCACATGCTGGCAGTGCTTAAAAGCGATGGCCGCATGGCTACCGTAATGCCGCACGGCGTGCTGTTCCGAGGCGGGGAAGAGCGCGAGGCGCGCGAGTATTTTATTGAGCGCGGCTATCTTGAAGCTGTGATCGGCCTGCCTGGCAATCTGTTCTATGGTACCGGTATTCCGGCCTGCATTCTGGTACTCAACAAGGCGGGTGCCGCAGAACGTAAGCATGTGCTGTTTATTAACGCTGATCGCGAATACCGTGATGGTAAGGCACAGAATCACCTGCGCCCGGAAGATATCGACAAAATCGTGCAGGCCTACCGCGCCGGGCAAGATATCCCAGCCTACGCTAAGCGCGTTGCGGTGGCAGATATCCAGGCTGAGGACTACAACTGTAATATCCGCCGCTATGTTGATAATGCACCTCCGCCGGAACCGCATGATGTGCGTGCTCATCTGCACGGTGGCGTACCAGTCAGTGAGGTGGATGCCCTTGGCCACTTCTGGCAGAACTATGCCGGCCTGCGGGAGAGCTGCTTTGTGCCGCGAGCTGCCAATCTGTCTTCAGGCAATGGCGCGGTGGCCTATGCCGATTTTTCGCCAGCATTGCAAGACAAACGTGCTATTGCCGAACATATTAATAGCCATCCTGGCGTTTCCCAGCGACAAGCCCAATTTATGGCCGGGCTGCAAAGCTGGTGGCAGCAATACCTTCCCGTGGTTGAAGCGCTGGCGCCCGATGCGGATAACCAACAGGCCAGGGCCAATAATGTCTATCAGATGCGTGCCACTCTGCTCGATAGCATTGAACGCACCTTTGCCAGCCAGCATCTGCTCAATAACTATCAGGTACGGGGCGCCTTCGCCAACTACTTCAAACTGCTTGCCTCTGATTTTAAATCCATCGCCGCCAGTGGCTGGGGCCCTGAACTGATCCCTGATCAGGACATCCTGCAAAGCCAGTTCCCGCAGGTACTGACCGAACTGGAGCAGCAGCATGCCCGTCTGGCTGAGCTGCAGGCATTGTTTGCCGCCGCAGGCGAAGAAGACTTTGAAGACACTGACGATACCGGCGTGCTACCTGCCGATGAAGTTAAGGCCCTGAAAGCTAGCTTGAAAGAAGCCAAAGGCATGATGAAGCTTGCCAAGCGTGACAGTGCCTTCGGTAACTGGAAAAGTCATCAACAGGAAGTGGCTCGTATCGAGGCGCAGTTGGCTCGACATAAAGCGCTTGAAGATGAAGCAAAAGGGCTGAAGGCAGTGATTAAATCTACCGAATTGAAAAAGTATGAATTGGTTGAACAGGCGCGTCTGAATATCAGTAAAGATGATGCGAGGAAGGTTATTGTGGAACGCTTAGGCAAAGTACTGTTCGATAGCTATCGCCAGTATCTGCGTGCCGATCAACGAGCCTGCATTGCAGCGATTGAAAACCTGTGGAGTAAGTATGCGGTCACGGCTAGACAGATTGAGGCAGAGCGTGATGATGCAGCCAAAGCCTTACAGGCGTTTTTGGTGGAGTTAGGCTATGAGTGAGTGGATTGAATCGGCACTTGCTAATCTGGCTGTTATCGTAAGCGGTGGCACTCCTTCTCGCGAGGTAAAAGCTTATTGGGGAGGGGAAACTCCTTGGGTTACCCCTACTGATATTACTGCCTGTACTACGAACTATCTAGAGACATCAGAGGATACTATTACTAAAGAAGGATTGCTTAATTCCTCAGCAAAATTGCTTCCAGCAGGGAGCATTCTGGTTACTTCTCGTGCATCTATTGGTCTTTCTAAAATTACCCGTGTTCCTGTAGCTACAAACCAAGGGTTCAAAAGTCTTATCCCAAAACCCGATGTTGATGCAATTTTCCTCTTTTATCAGACGCAAAGACTCAGGGGGGCATTTGAAAAATTTGCGGCAGGGAGTACCTTTCTCGAGATCAACAAAAAGGATACTGAGCGCATTCCATTTCCACATCCAACTAGCATTAAGGAACAACGAAAAATATCGGTAATCCTTACAGCAATGGATGCTGCCATTGAAAAAACTGAAGCTCTGATCGTCAAATATCAGCAGATCAAGGCTGGTTTGATGCATGATCTGTTTACCCGTGGAATACTACCCAATGGTAAACTTCGTCCCCCGCGCAGTGAGGCACCTGAGTTATATCAAGAAACTTTGATTGGTTGGTTCCCATCCGAATGGAAATTTGCGCGTTGTGCCGATATTTGTTCGCGTATTTGCGTCGGCATTGTTATTCAGCCAACTCAATATTACGTCGATGATGGTGTCCCTGCTTTCAGATCTGCAAATATCCGTGAGGTTGGCATCGATTCAGATAATCTTGTCTTTATTTCACCTATTTCTAACCAGTTACTTGTAAAAAGCCAGGTCAGGGCTGGAGATATCGTCTCAGTTCGTACAGGATATCCGGGCACTAGTGCTGTCGTTCCTCCTGAATTCACTGGGGCAAATTGTATTGATATTCTGATTTCGACACCAAGCAACTTAGTCGATCCTCAATATCTTTGCGATTGGATTAATTCCTCATTTGGGAAGTGGCAAGTCCTGCGTCAACAGGGAGGGATGGCGCAACAGCACTTTAATGTTGGTGAAATGCGTGAATTATTAGTTGCTCTTCCCCATTTAGACGAGCAGAAGAAAATCAGAAGTAGGATTAAAGCTATTTCTGATAAGTTGGTTGTTGAGCAAGCAATGGCTAAAAAGCTCCTCGCACAAAAACGCGGCTTGATGCAAGATCTGCTCACCGGAAAAGTACCGGTAAAGGTTGAGGAACCTAACACGGAGGTAACAGCATGACATCAGAGTGCCCGGTTTCGATGACCCCAATGCCCAGTGACTACGCCGACTGGCTGGTCGACCTGAAGGGCCGTATCCACAGTGCCCGGCAGCGTGCCACACTGGCGGTCAACCGGGAGCTAGTAGGTCTGTACTGGCAGATAGGCCGGGATATTCTGGTGCGACAGGCGGATCAGGGCTGGGGAGCCAAAGTTATTGAACGGCTGGCACATGATTTACACTCTGCCTTTCCTGAAATGAAGGGATTTTCACCGCGTAACCTCAAATACATGCGTGCTTTTGCCGAAGCCTGGCCGGATGAGGAATTTGTGCAAGCGGTGCTTGCACAATTGCCCTGGTATCACCAGCTAGCCCTGCTGGACAAACTGAACCACCCCGAAGATCGCCGCTGGTATGCCACCAAAGCTATCGAACACAGCTGGTCGCGCAACATATTGGTGATGCAAATCGAAACCAGTTTGCTTCAGCGTAGCGGTACAGCAGTAACCAACTTCGAGATCAGCCTGCCTCAGGCACAGTCTGACTTGGCGCGGGAGTCACTGAAAGACCCATACCGATTCGATTTCCTCGGGCTGACTGAGGAAGCGCAGGAACGTGAGGTGGAAAATGCCTTGGTAAAGCATGTGACCGAGTTTCTGCTGGAGCTGGGCGCGGGCTTCGCCTTTGTCGGGCGACAGGTGTTGCTGGACGTAGGCGGCGACGAGTTCTTTATCGACCTGCTGTTCTACCATCTCAAGCTGCGTTGCTATGTGGTAATCGAGCTCAAAGGCGGTAAGTTCAAACCCGAGCATCTGGGGCAATTGGGATTCTATCTCACGGCGGTGGATCGGCAGGTGAAAGACCAGCAGGACAACCCGACTATTGGTCTTTTGCTCTGTAAGAGCAAAAACAAAGTCGTTGCCGAATATGCCTTAGGGGATAAGTCCCAGCCGATGGGCATTGCTGAATACAAGTTAGTAGAATCGTTGCCGGTGGAGTTGCAAACCAGTTTACCCAGCATCGAACAATTGGAGCGGGAATTGGCAGGGAATGCAGAAGAGGACTCTGTATGAGCGAATATAGCGAAGTCGAAAAGCCGTTTCTGGACCAACTGGCTGAACAGGGCTGGACGGTGATCGACCATGGCCGCGGCATCCCGCAGCAGGCGGGTCCCAGCCTGCGCAGCAACTTTCGTCATTGGCTTTTGCCGCAGGTGTTCGACAACGCCGTGCGCGCCATCAACCGCACTGACGATGGTCGGGAATGGTTAACGGACAGACAACTGGAAGACTTACGTGGTCAACTTCTTCGCCAGCCCAACCGTACCCTACTGGAGGCTAATGAGGCGGTGCAGGCGCTGCTGTTCAAGGCACAGACCGAAAGCAACGAACTGACCGGCGAAACCGATCCGGTGGTGCGCCTGATCGACTTTCACACCCCAGCGAACAATCAATTCCACGCCATCAACCAGTTCCGCATTGACACGCCGGGCTGTGTGAAGGCATTTATCATCCCCGATATTGTGTTATTCGTGAATGGTATCCCGCTGGCGGTGGTGGAATGTAAGAAAGGGTCGGAAACCTGCGCTAACCCGATGCAGGAAGCCTTTGTGCAGTTACAGCGCTATATGGGACGACGGAAGGAAACCACAAACGCGGGCCTGAAAGAGGGGGAGCCGCGCCTATTCCACAACAACCTGTTGCTGATCCGCAGTTGTGGCCTGGAAGCGGACTACGGCAGTATTACCTCTGGCGAAGAACATTACTACGCCTGGAAAACGCTTTACCCGCAAGATGATGCCGCCCGCGAGGGTATGAATGCCCAGCAGCAACTGATTGCCGGGATGCTGAATAAGACCAATCTGCTAAAGATTTTGCGCACCAGTGCGGTTTTTATGGATACCGACGGTGGGCCACGCGTCAAAGTGGTATGCCGCTATCAGCAGTTTCGTGCCGCGGGCAAGATCATCGAGCGCCTGCGTCAAGGCGATACAGTGCTGGAGCGTAGCGGTGTGGTGTGGCATACCCAGGGCTCAGGCAAGTCGTTGACCATGGTTTTTTTGGCCCGAACGATCCGAGCCAGTCTCGACCTGAGCGATTACAAGCTGGTTCTGGTTAATGACCGACAGGATTTGGAAGAACAGTTGTGCAACACCGCTACCCTGATCGGCGGGCGGGTGAATGTGATTGAAAGCCGCCAGGGCTTGCGTGCACATCTTGCCACTGATAGCTCGGACGTTAGCATGGTCATGGTGCACAAGTTTCAGGAGCAAAAGCAGACGTTGACTAATGCAGTCGCCGAGGCGCTGGGTACCTATCTGGCCATGCCCGCAGGTAAGACCTTTGGCGTGGTGAACAGCTCTGAACGCATCATTTTGATGATTGATGAGGCGCACCGTACGCAAAGTTCGGATCTGGGTGATAACCTGTTTGAGGCCTTTCCCAATGCGGCACGGATTGCATTCACTGGCACGCCCTTGATTACCGATCGTCATGGCGAAAAGAAAACCCACAAGCGTTTTGGCGAGTACATCGATACCTACCGGCTGATGGATGCGGTGAACGATGGCGCTACGCTACAAATCCTCTATGAGGGCAAAACCGCTGACAGTGCGCTGAACGAGAAGCATGCTTTTGATACGGCGTTTGAAGATTTATTCAAAGACCGCAGTGATGAGGAGTTGCTGGCGATCAAGAAGAAATACGGCGCTACCGGCGACATTCTGGAGGCAGAAAACCGTATCAACGCCATTGCTCGCGATTTGGTTGCGCACTATGTTGACAACATCCTGCCAAATGGCTTTAAGGCACAGGTGGTGTGCCATTCCAAGCTGGCCTGTGTGCGTTACCGCAACGGTATCGAAGCGGCATTAGCTGAACGAATAGCCAGGGAAGAAGGGCTGACTCTGCCAGATACAGCGTTGATTGAGCGCCTGCGTTTTCTGAAAACTGCGGTGGTGATCTCCAGCGATGGCACTAACGAAGCAGCCTTTATCACCTCTGCGCGCAAACAGGCACAGCGCATGAATGCGGTGGAGAACTTCTGCCGTAGCTTCGATTTGAATGATCCCGACAAAGCAAATACCGGCATTGCCTTTCTGATCGTGTGTGACATGCTGCTAACGGGCTTTGATGCGCCGATTGAGCAGGTGATGTATATCGATAAAAAATTACGTGAGCACAATTTGTTACAGGCTATCGCGCGTACCAACCGTGTGAAAAAGGGTAAACAGCGGGGATATATCGTTGATTATATCGGTCTGGCCAATCATCTGACCGAGGCACTGACGCTGTACGCCGCCAGCGATGAGTTGCAGGAACTCCACGACGGAATGCAGAATATCACGTCAGAGTTGCCGGTGCTGGAGGAACGCTATCAGCGGTTGCTGCAACATTTCAGCGCCTTGGGGATCAGGCAGATTAGGGCCTTCGTTAATGGTGAGTTGCCTCATCTGGATGCTGAGGCCGTCATCGTGCATGAGGCGGTCAAGGCGCTTAAAGACGAGAAAAAACGTGCAGACTTCGAGGTCTACCTCAAAAAGTTTCTGATGAGTCTGGATATCATCCTGCCGCATCACTCTGCTCAAGCCTATCGTGTACCTGCAAAACGGTTCGGCTACATTTTGCAGGTCGCCAGAGAGCGTTATAAGGACACCAGTCTTGACCTTGGTAGCGCGGGTGAAAAGGTTAAGGCCCTGATTAATGAGCATCTGATCAGTCTTGGAATTAACCCGAAGGTGCCACCGGTAGAGTTATTATCAGAAGACTTTCTTGAGAAGCTGGCCAGTCATGCTGGGCAGAACAGTGAAGCCAAAGCGAGCGAGATGGAACATGCTATCCGCAAGCACTGTACCGTCCACCACGATGAGGATCCTGCCTTCTATAAGAGCCTGTCTGAAAAGGTGAATGCACTGATCGAGAAGCACCACGACGAATGGGAATTGCTGGCTGAAAAACTGACTGATCTACGTAAGGAGGCTATTGCTGGTCGACAGCAAGGTGAAGGGGGGATGAGTAAGGAAGTGACCACTTTTTACCAGCACATTGCTCGGCTTGGCTTTGCCAGTGGTACTGTTAATGATGCGGATAAGCCCGCGTTCAAGGTATTGATGTGTACCTCGGTGACAATACTGCAAGAAAGCATTGCCAGCATCGACTTCTGGCTGAATCCTGACAAACAAAAACGTGTGCGTGGTTTGATTAAAACCGAGATCGCCAGGACCGGAATCGAGGAGTTGAAGCTGAATCGTGAGCGAGTGGCCGTGGAAATCATGAAACTGGCTAAAAATCGCCATGATGAATTGATTAACATGGTACGGACGGAGGATATATGATGCAACGCCGCCAGATTCGCGATATTGAATATCAATTATTGCCAGGAAGCGATCGTCAGACTACCGACATTGTGATTGAACGCAACGGTGCTATTACCGTGCGGCCTCCCCAGCGAATGACACCTGAGCAGGTAGATGAAACCGTGTTCAGCAAGCGCATGTGGATCTACCGTAATCTGGCTGAGTGGCGCGATCTTAATGCTACTCGAGTAGTGCGCGAATGGGTTAACGGTGAGACTTTTCTCTATCTGGGGAGAGGCTATCGACTCCAGTTAGTCGCGGGACAGAACGACGATCTCAAGCTTAAGGATGGTCGCTTCTGCCTGCGGCGCGATATCGTCCAACAGGGAGACGACTTCGCGGCCCATCAGGCGTTCGTACTTTTTTACCAGGTTAAAGGTTTGCCTCGTATCCGTAGCCGAGTGGCCTTGTTTGCAGCCAAAGTGGGTGTGAACCCCGGTACAGTACAAATTAAAGATCTGGGTTACCGCTGGGCTTCATGCGGCACGAACGGCGAACTCCATTTCCACTGGAAATGCCTGATGGCGCCGCTAAGCGTCATTGACTATATCATCGTCCACGAGCTTTGCCATCTGCGTTATCGGGATCACTCGGATGCGTTCTGGAATGAGGTAGACAAGGTATTGCCGGATTATCGCGAAAGAAAAGAGTGGCTCAGGGGCCGTGGGGCTGGATTGGATCTGTGAGAAACTAACCACTTCTCTTTATTTGACGTTAAATATCTGACGTTATTTTAAAACTAAAAGCCCGCTTAAGTTTCCTTGCAGGCTGAAACTATAGCGATTTCATAAACAACTCATTAGAATAACTGGCAAGATCTCCGCTGAGGATTGACAGGAAAAAATATAATAATGTTCAGTGACATTGATAAGCTACTTAACGCTAACCCAGGCCTGACGGGGCGTGAGATCGCCAAGCAACTTGGGTTTGATAAAAAAAAGGTCAATTCATTCCTGAGTCGAAGTGGGCATTTATTTAATCAAGATGAGAATTACAAGTGGTTCCAGTCTAAGAACAGAACTTTTGTACTTTCTCTTCCTGGTGACACATGGCTTACCCAGGATGACTTCGAGGACGCTCTTTCTAAAAGTGGAAATCCTTTAGATGGGACCTACAAAGCAGCCGACATAATCTTTGCCAAAAACTGTTCTCTGATGATGGTGGCTATTGCCAGGATGCTGTCTTTACTTAATCAACTGTCATCCCGAAATATCGCGGTCACTATCGATTTAACTAAATGTAAAAGAACAAGAACTTTCCTCAACCGCTCTGGTTTTTACGATCTGCTGGATCAAAAGATTACCGTTCTACCCTTCAGACCCCAGCTTGGCAATTCTGATGCTGTAAAATATGTTGATAACAGTGAGAGTCTGGTTGAATTAGGCGCGATAGACATGGGTTCAACAAAGGCCGAAATCAGTGAACTTATCAAGAGACTGGGACAACGCTTCGTTTCTGAAGCCTCCAAAGATTATCTTACTGTCATTATGACGGTCTTTAGCGAACTCATTAACAATGTGAAGGATCACAGTAATAGCCATATTCCTGGTTTTGCCGCTCTCCAGAGCTACAATGGAAAGGGAAGGAGGAAGCATATACAGACGGTGATTTCGGATAGCGGGCTAGGAGTAGTGGCAACCTTACGCGCAACGCTCCAAGGTAATTATCCTGAATTATATGCAAAATTTCCTGCTGGTTTATTACGTTCCGACATAGATCTGGTTAAACACGTTTTTTCTAACGGCGGGATTAGCCGCCATGGTTCAAAAGAAGGGCGTGGCCTTGGTTTTGAAAGTTCTCGAAAGCAAGCGTCCAAAAACGAAGCGTTGCTCATCATCAGACAAACACATTTCAGCATTGAACTGAATTACAAAGATGGTGAACTTGTCACAGCTGAGGTTAAGGAAAATCTTAGTTTGATAAACGGTACTCATATCTGCTTCGATTTCTTTATTGACACCCCTGAATAAAACAGATTAACTTAATCAGATGAAACAGAAATCACTTATCATCAAACTTTTCGATCTTGTCGGCGACTCTTTTGCATTCGGTAACGAAATGGGAAGAGAGGTCTTTGGTAAGCTCCAGCAGATAGTGGACAATAATCCTCAGCAGAATGTGTTCGGCATTTCTCTTGAAGGAATTGATGCCACCGATGCATCCTTCCCCAGAGAAAGCGTCGTTTCACTTGCAAAGTTGCTTCGTGAAGATAAAGGCTTTTACCTCACAGGAGTCACGTCTAAGGACCTACTGGATAACTGGTCATATGCCGCGACAGCAAAAGACCAGCCGATTTTTGTCTATGGCAGCACTTATAGCATCATCGGTCCTGTGCTGACCGAAGGAACAAAACAGCTCATTGATTTCATTATGCGAAATGAATTTACCACGACTAGCATGGTGGCATCAGAGTTCGACCTCTCTACGCAAAATGCCAGTGGGAAGCTCAAAAAGCTTTATCGGCAGGGGTTTATTCTGGGGAAAAAAGAGGTCGCGGAGTCCGGCGGGCATGAGTTTGTGTATGTTCCGATAAAATAATTCTGATAAATCTGCTTGCGTTAACCAGAATCTAGCGGTATTGTCCTGCATGTTGGTTCGCCAACTTGTGTGAAATCTGATAAATCTCTTAAAGTTTATCAGATTTCATTGAGATAACTATCCAATGAGACTGAATCCCATGAACTCTCTCGATACCCTAAGCAGTAAACCACATCACTACATTGAAATTGCTGGTGAAGACCTGCAGTTCCGACAGGTGAATGTCGATGATTTAACTCTTACTGGTAACCAGATTGGCGCTGCGGCGGGTTACAAACCCGACCAGTTGCCTGTGATCCTGCAGTTGCTGGCTAACGGTACACTCGAAAGCCTCAGTCCTGGTGAACTCGCTCGTCCGGGGGCTGACAATAATAAATTTATTGTTGTTATATCTGACCGGACCTACTTCTTCTCCGTTGATGGGGAACGCCTGGAGTGGCCGTTTAATCAGATCACGGGACACACTGTCCGTAAGCTTGGAGAGGTCGCAGAAGGAAAGCGCCTATTACTCGAAAAAGAGGATTCCGCTGATGAAGAGATCCAAGGGCATCAGTTTGTTTCGCTTGAGCCAGAAGGGGTTGAGCGATTCATCAGCCGCGATCCGGTCTGGAAGCTCAATGTGCAGGGTAAAGTTTATTCTTTTGAAACCCCGATTATCAGCGTCAGGGATGCCGTTGTGAGAGCTGGACTAAATCCTGATCAGGCTTGGCATATCTTCTTCAATGTTGAAGGGAGGCCTAAAGAGGAAAAAACTATTAACGACCATCTTGATCTGACAACCCCAGGCATTGAGAAACTGCGTTTGACTCCGCGCAATGTTTCAAACGGTGAAGCTGCGGTTGCTCTGCGTCGCGATTTTGAACTTCTCACCAATGACGAGAAGTATCTTAATGAGATGGGTTTTCAGTGGGAAACGTGTGTCAATGAACAATCACGCTGGCTCATCATAAACGATTATGTATTGCCTGAAGGCTACAACCAAAAACAGATCCAACTCGCTTTACTTATCCCTGAGGGGTATCCCATAAGCCTGTTGGATATGTTTTATGTTTTCCCAGCACTTAAACTATCAAATGGCGCTGAAATCTCGGCGACTCAAATTGTAGCGGTTATTGATCAGAACACTTTCCAGGGATGGTCTCGCCATCGTCCATGGGATCCGGACACTGACTCCGTCATTTCACAGCTAGCCATGGCTAACGGATGTTTACTCAAGGAGGTGGGCCTGTGAGCGTAAACTCAAATATGGTGATACCAGAAAGTATTCACCTGCAGCTTCATAAATACCTCTTCCCAGGTGACGGCAAGGAATCTGCTGCAATATTGCTCTGTAATCGCAATGAAGGAAGCCGCCTTAAGCTGCTCGTAAAAGAGATCATTCCAGTGCCGGACGACGAATGCGAATCACGTAAAAATGATTTCATCTCCTGGCCAGGGCTTTACCTGGAAAAAGCAATTGATGCTGCAGAAACAGCTTCAATGTCTATCATTTTGGTTCACTCACACCCAGGCGGCCTCTTTGAATTTTCACAGTTTGATGATGCGAGCGATGCCATCACAATTCCTGCTCTTTATCAGGGTGTCAATGCACTCCATGGTTCTGCAATAATGATACCTGATGGCAGAATACGGGCCCGTTTCTATAGTGAAGGTATCAACGTACAAGACGTAGACCTTGTCAGTGTACCGGGGGATGACATCTGCCTCTGGCGGCCCGATGATGAAGTGCCGCAAAAGGAAGTCATTGCATTCACCTCTGGAATGACTTCGTGTTTTAGTCATCTGACCGCCGCGGTTATAGGCGTTTCAGGTACCGGTTCAATTGTCGCGGAGCAGGTAACCCGCCTGGGTTTTGGTAAAATATTACTCGTTGACGATGATCATATTGAAAAGAAGAATTTGAACCGGATCCTGAACGCTACGCAAGAAGATGCCTCACACAATGTATCTAAGGTTGAGATGTTTGCCGCTGCTGTTAGCAGGATACGTGGAGAAAACGTCGCGACTGCAATCCACAGCTCAATATTAGCTAGGGAAGCGGTATTAGCGGTTGCTGATGCTGACGTTATTTTCAGCTGCGTGGACAGCTACCAGGGGCGAATGATTGCTGATCGTATATCTTCTGCCTTCCTGATTCCGCTTCTTGATGTGGGTGTAAAAATACCCACTCACATAGAACCTGAAGACGGTTTAAAGATTACGGATGTTAGCGGCAGAATTGACTACGTAAAACCCGGTGGAGCAACGTTGTTAGATCGCGAGGTTTACACACCAGCTCTTCTGCATGGAGAGATGATCGCAAAGATGCAGCCAGAACTTCATGAACAGCAACTGGCTCAGGGATACATCACCGGTATTCAAGAGGAAGCGCCATCGGTCATTACACTTAACATGCGAGCTGCCTCTGCGTGTGTTTCAGAGTTTATTGCACGATGCTTCCCTTTCCGTGAAGACTCTAATGGTCACTTTTCCCGTACGCGTTTTAGCCTCGCTGGTGCCGATGAGGATTTTTATAAGGAAGATGCATTTTCAAAAAGGAAGAATCTACTTCTTGCCGAGGGATGTAGCGATCCCCTGCTTGGTATGCCTGAACTGAGGGCTGCAAAATGAATTTTATGAAAAAAATGTTCTCAGCATTAATGTTTAAGGCTGAACCTATCCTCCCTGCAAGGCGTCTGGTTATTGTTGATGGAGATATGTTGCCTAATAAAATACCCTGGCGGAAGGTGATTTTGACAAGAGATGGGGAAGAAGACTGGAGTGTGGGTTTCAAATGCCCCTGCGGATGCGGTTCTGTCATTGAGTTGCTTCTTCTTGAAGAGGCCAAGCCACACTGGCGTTGTAGCATTGATGAACATAACATTCCCTCTCTTTATCCCTCAGTCTGGCTAAACACAGGCTGTAAATCACATTTCTGGCTCAAGAATGGACGTATACACTGGGTTTGAGTTTTAGCGTAAAAATACGTGATGAAAAGTATTTCAGAGACCAGTGATTTAAATTATCAGCGAAGAAAAACGGTTGAACTTGGCCCGATTTTTATCTTAACTCCCATACTGAATCTGTTAGGGAAATAAAGGTCTTTTTTTTACAATTTACCACTTGGTTTTCAATACCAATACAGGCTAAAAAGTATGTGCTTATAATCAACTTCCCATAGGTTGGATAACTAATTTATATTTTGAAGTTAATTTGTGATTTTATACTTGCGTTGTACTGCATGAGAAATAGTAGACCATACGTACATTCGAGAAGTAGAATCTTAGACCTCTTGGAAAAAATTTTTTATTATGTATAATTTTTTCAATTCATTGTGCATTAATGAGAGGGCGAAATAGATTTGCTACACAAGTTTTCGGATATTAAAAATTTTCACTATTATTTTGTCCAACGATAACAGTTGTCTGTTCTTCCAGCATTAGCTCTACATCTGGTAAAAGGCGAAAATCCTTGATTTTAACCTGCTTAATATGCATGAATACCCTCAGTATCATCCATTTTGGATATTATTGATTACCGATAGTTATAGTTTTCAAATGCGATCAAGTGGGTTATGTCTCACTTTAATCAGTCTGCTCGTCCATAACTTCAGTCCATCTATGCTCCCGAAGCCTGTATCTGTAGATGCCAATGTAAAAATGACCCACCCGGGTTAATACTGGCAGCTTTGAGCGAGCTGCCGATGCTGAAATTGGAGTCAAAGTGGAGATTTCTGTTCTTCTGCTCCAAGGCATGTCTATACGCGCCATTGCCCGTCATCTTTCTTGTTCACGGCAGAATACCAAACGCTTATCCGTATGGGCAATAACGCAAAGACATCCCGTTAGGTGCTCCACGTTCGCTAACGAATACTCAGGGCATGCAGATAAACTGCTGAATATATTTCTTTCGAAAAGCGTAGAATGCATACCAATCCCCAATAAAAAGGAGTTGGTGATGGCTAAGATAGATCAGTTTGCTGCTCATTTCGGTCTGGACTGGGCAGTTCAAAAGCACGATGTCTGTGCTCAGTTTAAAAAATGGCGAACGCGTATTCCATGTGATTGAACATACTGCTGAAGCGCTTGATATCTGGCTTACCGAGTTACACCAGAAGATGGAGGGCTGAATCGCTATAGCTCTCGAACTGAAGAAAGGGCCGATGGTGTATGCTTTTAAAAAATATCTGTTTATTACCGTTTTTCCTGCCCATGCTATGTTCTTGGCTCGTTACTGACAAGCTTTCTCAACCAGCGGCGTTAATGACGGCCCGCAGGATTCCGAGCTGGCGTTAGAGTTAATGCTACGCTATCCCCAAAAGATAAAAGCCATTGAACCAGATAATGTGGATATTCGGTTACTCCAGCAACTGGTTGAACAGCGTCATCAGCTGGTTGAAGATAATTACCATAAATGAGTCAATTATTGAGGATATTGTTTCGAGCGCAGGATACTACTGCCGTTGCGTAGTTCACCGCGTATCAATAGAGAAGCTAGGTGATAACTTTCAAAAAATATAATAGAATTTAACATGTCACGTGATTCAGGCTGTTTGTCTGCCTCCCCTCATCGATTGATGACCTTATGGTAGGTGACTAGCTGGCAGAGTAAGGATCCTTCCCTCCAATATTATTCTGTTGGAGTAAGAGGATTAAAAATGGAATTGAGTAGTTAAGAATTAACGACTTAATTTCTGTAAATACTATACATGGCGCTTTTTTTTTAAAAGAAGGCTTTAAAGATGATTGAATTTTTTGTGTTACCTCCTAAAACTTGGCCTTCATCACCTGGGCCAAACAAAGTTTACCTGGTTCATCAAACATGGAATGATTATTCATATAGAACCTTGTTTAAACTTTTTGTGTTTAGCACGCAAGAGAATAAAATTCTTGATATCGGCCATATTAAAATAGGGTTTGCAGGTCAGGATCTTTCAATAAGTTCGTACGACAAAATTGAGAAAAAATTCACTCAGATTGGCAATGAGTTTTTTAGTCTTGCAGAAACTCCGGAGTTCTATGAAAAACTCTATAAAATTGGAGAGCAACGCTGTAAAGAAATTTTAAAAGCACTTAACTGTGTAGTTGTCAGCAATGAGGCAATGAATATTGCTAAAGAGGAAGATGTTTTCCAAGTGTCCTTGCTAAGAGATATTAATATAAATACTATTCAAGGTCAATTTGTAAGAATTATAGAGGGTGACAAAGCCTTAGTAGAGTTTGATTTCACTTTTGTTCGCGAAAACCATGAATTTTCAGATCTGCAATTAGAATTCAATGTCAACCCTACGCGGCTACCCTCCAGTAATATACATGCTTTGATCGGTAGGAACGGATTGGGTAAAACGACATTACTTAATGAAATGGTCTCTTCGCTTGTTGGAAAAACGAAGCCTCATTCAGCTTCATTTCGCACCCCTTACGGAAACGTAATTGGATCTGATTATTTTAGTACAGTTATATCTGTTTCATTTAGCGCATTCGACCCATTCCGCCCAATGATGGAGCAAGATGACCCATTGATGGGAACTTGTTACTATTACATTGGTCTTAAGAAACCACGCAATACAGATGATCTGAATGATCTGTGGCCAATGCCAGAGCTTCATGAAAAGTATGCTAGCTCCGTGAGTAGATGTTGTTCTGACGATTCAAAAAAAGAATTGTGGAAAAAAGCTATAAGAAATTTGGAGTCTGATACAAATTTTAAAGATTTGAATTTAACCGAACTTGCAGATGTTGAAGAAAATGAGAGAGTTAATATATGTATTGAACGTTTGCAAAAAATGAGTTCAGGGCATGCAGTTGTATTTATGACGATAAGCCGCTTAGTTGAAGTTCTTCAAGATAAAACGCTTATCCTATTTGATGAGCCAGAAGGTCATTTGCATCCGCCCCTATTATCAGCATTTCTTCGTTCATTAAGTGAATTGTTGCATAAGCGGAATGGTGTTGCAATCATGGCTACCCACTCTCCAGTAGTGGTGCAAGAAATCCCACAAAGATGTTGCTGGGTTTTGACCCGTTTTGGTGATACAACCCACTATGCCAGACCATCTATTGAAACATTTGCTGAGAACGTAGGTGTAATCACGAAAGAAGTTTTTAAGTTAGAAATGGAGCGTTCAGGGTTTCATAAACTTTTTCAAGATAAAGTAAATGAAAACTATTCATTTGAAGACATAGTTAAAATATTCAAAGGGAGTATAGGGTTAGAAGGTCAGGCTATTTTGATGAGCATGATAATGTTAAGGGATAAAAAGCAAAGTGAGCATGGAGGTAAGAATGCGTAAGTTGACATACCCTGATATTCAGTGTGCTGATCCTTTTTCAACTTGCATATCATCTGTGGATAGTAAGCATACTGATTACATCACCAGAATGAACGGTATATCCGGTATCATTGCTTCGGACTGGACTACATTTAATAGCCGCAGCATAGTTAAAGATTTCCATTTATTCACACCATGCCAACCAAGAAATATAAAGCAAATAATTGCTGGGAAAGTGAAAAAATCAGAGCTAAAAGCTCTTTATGAAATTCATATGTTGAAAAAGGGTAGTGATTCAAGAAAAATTTATGACAAGCTAAGAGCTTCCGCTGGCGGTACGTGCCCACTTTGTGGAATAAGAGATGTATCAACGCTGGATCATTATCTTCCTAAAGCTCGTTATCCATTGCAATCAGTTAATCCGAAAAATTTGGTCCCTGCATGTCGAGACTGCAATACTGGGAAATTAGATAAAATATTTAGAACTAAATCCGAGCAAACGCTTTATCCTTATGATGAGGATGCAAAATTTTACGAAGAAGAATGGATTTACGCTACCATTGAGAGAATGCATGGGCATTTAGTTTTTGATTTTTATGCAAACCCGCCTTCGCGCTGGGCTCAAGTTGACCGTGAACGAGCAATAAATCATTTCAATGCATTTAATCTTCGTAAAGCTTACTCTCTGAATGCTTCATTAATGGTTACGACAGTTAAAACCACCATTAGTTTTCTTTTGACGATGGGTGACATTGATACAGTCAGAAATTGGTGTCGAGCTAATATAACTGCTGAAACACAAAATCCATCAAATAAAGCAATGTATCGCGCCATCATTGCAGATGATGATTTATGTAACGGTGTGTTTTGATTTATATATAATTGTCCCGCCAGCATTAAGCTGGTGGGTTTTCTGGTTAGTTATGACCTGTTTAATACAAGTTTACGCAGAAAGTCTTTACCTCTTTATCAAAGTCCCTTTTAGCATAGGGAAGTCTGTCAGATTAAGTTTAACCTTGCGCCGTAGTTGTGCCAGGTCAAGTCTGAGCTAATACAAATTATCAGTATCTTTCTGAAGCGTCTGAAGGCGCTGTTCCAGGCTATCCAGTCTTTCTTCGAGATCATGGCTCTGCCGCTCAATATCTTCCAGCGTTTCTGACAGAACATCACGCAGTAGCACAAAATTTGCCTGTAGAGCATAGACAAAATCGCTGCCGCGAGTCAGTAATGCTTCGCGCGGTATGTCCTGCAAAGCGGAATGCGTCATCCATGTCACCAGCGCCTTGGCGCTCATTTCAGTCAGTACGTCAGCTAGTCGGTCAGTTTCTCTGTTCATTCTGGAGTCCTGTCTGTTCTGATGTTGAGGGAGTATTCCGAGGGGTATTATTTCAGGTCGTTGCTCTGCTGGTTGAGTGGGTTGGGACTGTAAGTGATAGAGAAGAACTATATGCCGTGGTCTACATCGAGCTGTTGCAGCTCGTCGAGCGTGTAGATGCGAAAGACATTCCGGTGGCGGGTTTCCAGCGGGATGTGCTGATGGTTAACGATGACGTGCCGGATGCCGTCAAACAGCCGTTCAAGACCGCGCTTTTTCTGCGGGTCCGGCACGATATAAAAAACGTAAATCCAGTCTTTACGGGTACGTGCCAGCAAATGGCTGGCGATGATCGACTGATAACGGGCTTTGGTTTTAAGACGGCGCTCGGTCTCAATAGCGATCACGGTGCTGCCGGGGAGGGTGATCAGACCGTCCGGCCGATGACTGACCTGATACCGGCTGAGGAAGGTTGTGCGATCGCCATTTATCCACCCGGATGCGCCTTTTTGCTCAAGGATGATCCGGGCTGCCTGATTATCAAGGTGATGCTCCAGCGTCCAGCTGGTGATTTTTGACGGCTCAAATCGCGCCGGGAAAAGCGCATCGTCGGGTGTTAATACAACGGCCAGTCCGTCACTGGTTATGCCCCATAATGAAATTTTCATGGTGCGCGATACCAGGACGTGCTTTTGTATTAAGCCCATGCCCTCGACTTTTGAAAGCAGGGAATACAGCGATTTATGATCCCTGAAGCCGAACAGCAGCATCAGTGTTTTAAAGTCGCTATACGTTTCTTCCTTCAGAAAATTGAGCAGTTGTTGTATTTTTTCGCGATGTCGCGTCTGGCGTTCGCTGTATGCGGTGATCAGCATCATTCCCCCCTACTAAAAATCCAGTAATGACGGGTTTTCCTCTTTATAGGCATTCGGTGTTGTCGTGTCTTTTTTGTCCGCCTCATCAAAAAAAAGATCGGGCCGCGTTGTGGTGATATCCGGTGTTGATGCGGGTTCAGGGGAAGTTTCCTCCTCGTTAAAATCCAGGGTGATGTTTACCGTTGCGGCGTTGGCGGCAATCGCAGGCGACACGGCGCAGATCTCCAGCTCGCGTTTTTTCACCCTGATGGGCGAAATCAGCGAAGCAGACGGGAGTGTTTTTGTCGTGAAGATGAAGCTGACAAAATCGGGTAAGTTCAGGATCATATTGCTGTCGGTAAAGAAACGCTCGGCCTGCCTGATGGTGCGTTCATCGTCGATAGTCTCTGTCAGCACGGCGTCGGTTTTCGCTTTGCGGATCTCATCATCAACTAATATGGTGCCGGACATTCTTGCCACCCACTCAGCGGTATCAGGGTCCATGACACGATAAACCAGTTTGAATTTGGCGTTCTCAACGACCGCGCCGACAACGGCGTCACCTTTCAAATCTGCCGGGCAGTCTTTTAAATCGGCAATCGACTGGTGATCCATAATAATATGCACGCCTTTATCGCGTGCCGCGCCTAAGCCTTCAAGCGCGGGCCTAGATAAATGGTATTTCAGTTCGGAAAGATAAATAGCAATGGGGCGGGGCACGTCTTTCACCCGCTCGCGCCTTTCTGCCAACTGGTACAGGCGAACCAGCAGCATGCGCTGCGCGGTAATGATTTTGCTGTTGCGCATTGAGCCAATCACATAGCAGCAACCGCCTTCCTCAAATATCGTATTAAGCGAAAATCCGGTGGGGGCATTGATGGCATTGAGTAAAGCCAGCTCTTCAATTTTCCCGAAAAAGGCTTTTATCTTATCTGCAATACCCTGAACGTAGTCTCCGTTATACACATCCCGAATGGTTGAGGCAGTATTACGGGTGACAAACTGCGCGGCTATCCGGGCCGCTTTCCGGTCGTCAATGCGATAAAAATCTGACTCCTGCCCTTTCTCTGCCAGACTGAAACCAGCAACAAAAAGTTCTTCCAGCTCATCGGCGGTGATCTCTTCAATCAGGTTTAACTGGTATTGGGGTTTTCGCAGGTCAATCAGGGCAAAAGGTTTGCCTGCGTCCTCGCAGGCTTTACGGTAAAGGTGGGGGGCCCATTCATCATCCTTGGGGTCCATCACAAATACGCCTTCACCGGCCAGAATGCTTTGATATAGTAATATCCCGGTGGCAACCCCTTTGCCGGCCCCGGTGGTGCCGATGATATCCGCGTGTTGTTTTTGCCAGTCTTTTAACGGCAGGTACATCGGCTGAATATCGCGGTCAATGCCTATAAATAACCCTTTGTTCAGGTCGATATAATCCAGCGGATCATAATGCAATGTTTCCGGCAGCAGGGATTTCACCGTACGGACATCGGTGCGTAATTCCCGCTCTAGCGCGGTTTTTCTCACGAGGCGCTTCTTTATTTTATCCAGCTCGGGGGTTAATGCTCTGCGCAGCAGAATATGGAAAATAAAGCCGGCAATAGTAAAGGAAATAAGCACCGGCCAGGTTAGCACAGGGATGCTGGCGATGACCCGGCTCCGATAAAGCCACTGAAAAATCCAGATAAGTACCGGCCCCATCGTACCCGAAAGAAAACACAGTATGGAAAAAGCAATAATCAGCTTTTGCCACAACGGGGCTTTTTGCCGTTCATCGCTTTTCATCGACGCTAAAAACGGCATCGTCAGCCCCGATAACAGCGCCAGCATCAGCTGATGCTGTTGCATAAAAGCAATGAAGCTCAGCGCGCCATTCACTATCGGCGACAGTGAAACGGCCAGCTTATTCAAAATCACGATGCCTCCTTCGTCAGCAGTTCGCCCCATGACATCGCCCCATCAGTTCGCCCCACGGTGTCGGGCGAAAAGGCGGGGCGAGCGTATGGGGTAAAGAAGGTGGCCGCATTGCGGCCATGTACCGGAAAGCATGCTTCCCTGCTCGAAACGGCCTGCGCCAGTACATGCGGGCTGGACGCCCTTATGGCCTGTCACATGGGGTAATGTCGCGGCTGGACGCCGTGCCAAAACCCCCAACGTCAACGGCGGCACACCGTCGCCCGCTACGCGCGACCACCCCCTTTAAGACGGTCGCTTTCGCCCTTTTATTCCCTTTGCTCGTGCCTCGCAGCGGGAATAAAAGGGAAGCAGACCTTTAAAGAGGGTGGTCGCGCCACGCTACCGGCTTTTGGCCGGAGACTTAGCCGCGACGGTGTGCGGGGCGATGCCCCCCAAATAAACCGCTGTCGTGGGCGACAGCTTTTCGCTCGCCGGGGCGGCGAAATTTATTCGGCTCCCCCCGGCCGGCAAAATCCGCGTGGGCGCGGCTGTTTGCCGGTGAGGCGCGGTGCCTGAAATATTTTCGCTCCTTAACCCGCGAAAATAATTCTGTCCGCTGCCTCATTTTTACGGCCGCATTTCTTCACTCCTTAATCCGCGAAAAATGTGCGGCCTTAAAAACCTGAAAACCGCCACGCCTTAAGCCTGATTCGGCTGAAATATTCCGCTGTCGTTTGAGAGCTGAGAATAAAATAATAGCAAGAGTTAATATTGGCTCTCGTGGATTTCTCTGATGACGTCTGAATAACACTGACGACTTTCTTTAATGCTGGTTTCATCAAGCGTAAATCCTCGCCGGTTAGCTTCTTCTGTCAGCGTTATTCTGTCGGTGCCGTTCAGCGTTTGCAGTAATTGCAATAACTGGCAGACAACCCGGTAGTGATAAATTTCATAATAAAGGCCGCATCCGTACATTGCCTCATTTTCAATGTGCTCAATAACACAGGCTGCGCGCATGGAATCCCCGCGCTGACGTGTCCAGGGATGCTGAATAAAACCCGGTTTGGTCATAAAGATAACCTCCGCTAATTAACCATGCACGCGGCCGAATTTATTGATAATCTGGCTGATAATTGTCGGGGCTGCCGAGTCACATTCAAGTAAAAATGATTTTCTGGCATCGGCGGTATGGTCCGGCAGAAAACCGTGCTTGTTCTTTTTGACGATATTAAAGAATGTGCGTTCAGCAGAATGGCATTCGTTGCCGCCGCCGTTCCCGGTGGCTTTACCGTACATGCATAACACCACTTCACAGGCGTCAGCGGCCATGCCGAAGGTTGAATATGACGCCATAATGCAGAATAATAATGCGGAGGGTATTACTTTTTTCATTTCGGTCACCTTCATATTTAAACGACGGTTTACGTATCTTGATGTGTTATTTATTGGAGTCCTTTGGTGAATAGACCTCTCATGCCATTGAGATGAAGGGGTTTAAAATAAACATCACTCATCCGGCGTATGTCACCGTGAATATCAATGCTGACTATCACATCAATGCTTTTTAGCACCTTGCGTAACAGAACGTCGAAAGGAATGTTCCGGCAGTCGGGATTTTCATAACAGCGGTCAATTAACCCTTCAATACATTCTTTCGGGCTGCCCGCATGCAGGGAGGTCATCAATCCCTCATGCCCTGAACCGACGATTTTCAGCGCATCCCAGGCTTCCCGCCCGCGAATTTCAGCCAGTAATATCCGGTCAGGGTTCATACGATAATTGGCGCGTATCAGTCTGCCGGGCGTGACAATGGCATTATCCCCGGCATCCGCCGGATAAAAGAGATGGACATAATTGGTGTGATGATAGAACCGGATTTCGGGATTATCCTCGATGGTGGTCAGCCTGAGGTGCCGGGGAATAGAGTGCAGCAGCGTTTTCATATAGGTGGTTTTACCGGAGCCGGTTTCACCGACGATAAAAATCGTCTTGCCGTATTCCACTGCCTTTTCCATAAAGCGGGAAATATCCCCACCTTGATAATAGCGAGTCAGTTCAACATCTTTGCCTTCCGTTCGCTCCTGACCGCTTACCCGGTTATAAAATCCCGCATCAATCCATGACTGATGTGTTTTCTGCCCGAATGAGGGCTTGCGCAGCGTAATTGATACGGTATTGCGCTCACAGGCCGGGGGAATAATGGCCTGAATGCGCTCGCCTGATTCAAGCGTGGCGGAAAGGATCGGCGAGGTGTCGTCGATATTATCGTCCTGCCAGGACGCCAGTGCTCTGGCAAAGGCGTAACACTGGCGCAGCGTAATCGGGGCTTCATGTCTTCGCCATTTCCCCCGGATTTTTGTATGCAGTTCACCCGGCCGGTTAACGGCAATTTCCGTCAGGCCGTCCTGAGCAATAAAATCACCAAACAGCTGGTTTTTCATAAAATCCAGCGACAGGTTTTCAGCGTTCATACCACCTCTTTTTCAGTCGCAGCTGCCAGACGGATGAGAAATCAATGTCGGTGCCGGTCATGATGCCGATGACATCACCCTGATTCAGGTACAGGGTGGGCGGGATATTGATGCTGTTGTCCAGCGTCGTTTTCGCCATTTCCGCCGTGGCGGCGCGGGTGTTTTCGGTGTAGTCGGTATTGCGGTCTTTCCCCGGGGCAGCATCCGACGCCGCCGCAGCCACGTCCTGCACGGTACTGAGCATCAGGGCATTGCCGAAGCGCTCCCAGAAATGGTTGTCGATCCAACCTGAGATCCCCGCCTCGCCTAGCGGGCCGCTGGCCTGCGTATCAGTTAGCGGGATTTGCAGGCTGCCGGGCTCAGGCGTACGCAGCTCCGTCCACAGCACAAACATCCGGCTGCGTCCGTGTTGCAGCGCCCCGGTGCGGTAGATGCCACGGGCGACCGTTCCCGCCGGGATCAGCGTCACATGGTTGCTGGCGCTGTAAACATCTTCACTGATCAGGCAGGAAATACGCCCCCCGACATCGGACACGAAGCGCCACATCATCGAACACGGGATGTAGCGGTCCACCGGGATGTAGAGATCCGGATCGAGACCCAGTCGTCTGACGCTGCTGACTCGGGCGAGGCCCGGATTGTCGTTGTTACCCGTTTCCGGCGCGGCAGTATCCGGGCAGCGCAGGCGACCATCCTTCCCCCTGGTCAGGACTGATGAACAGGATGTGTACGTCGTGGATGATGATGGACTGTCGGACATTTCTGCATTGCTGCGCGTTTCAGCCGGGGACGAGCGTACATTATCACCCGGCATTGTTCGGGCGTTGTTCAGCCCGTCAGCCAGCGCGGCTGCCTTGTTCAGGGCCGGTGGCTGCGTAGGTGCGAGAGTAACGGTCTGGCTGACAGGGTCTGTTCCGTCCTGTGTGTGCGGCCCGAACAGGCCAAACGGGTTACTGTCCATGCCCAGATTTTGACGCTCATGCAGCGTCTTCCCGACGGAGGGTTGCGGCGCGGTGTCGGCTTCTTTCTCATTACCCCCTTTCAATGCACTGAAAAGACGATCGCCGCCGGATGCCAGGGCGATCACCAGCGCCAGACTCAGCAGGCTGACGATCAGCGTGCGGCGACCGGATACCTTACGAAAACGGGTCACTTCCGGCTGGCCGGGCGGTGTTTTCTGCTCCGGCTCCTGATACGCCATTGCCGCCCGGGCGCGTTCGCGGGCTTCCGCTTCCCGCTCTGCGGTGGTTTTTTCCGGTTCGTCCGGGACAGGTTTATCGGTCATTTCGCCTCCAGCGTAACGGACGGTGAAACAGTGTCGCTGCGGGTTATCGGGATGCGCCCGAATCCGTCGTTTTCGATCCCCACCACCGAGGTGCCGTAACGCAACACCAGTTGTGGCGCTGCCGGCACCACCATCACGGTGTAATTACCCTGCTTAACTGTCCGGGGCGTGAGCGCCTGCTCCCGTGCGTTAACCACCCGGAAAACGGAAGGCAGGGTTCTGATGGGGGAAAAACCGATATAAGCAAAACGACCATCATCCCAGGCAAAATCCGGTGCGATGGAGGCCGAACCGGCGGCGACCCGTTTGGTGTA